>Ga0209788_1000001_pt1 | contig 128701 bp, 113 predicted proteins | sample WorMetLIZISLAND1_2_FD_187415 | JGI IMG/M metagenome (GOLD analysis project Ga0209788, IMG submission 187415) | Marine gutless worms symbiont microbial communities from Max Planck institute for Marine Microbiology, Germany - Olavius clavatus LIZARD... ...
ATAAAAGCCTTGGCAATACTCATGCGGTCTTTACGCTTGCGACCTTTGCCTTGCCAACGGTATGGTGCCATGTGCCTGGGCAGGTCCATCAGGCTGAGTACCTGCACAAACTGTCGCTCTTTTTTCGTTAATGGATCAAGTGTCTCTTCCAGCCATGGAAAAAGGGAAGTTTGTATGGTATGAAAAATATCGAAGAGTGTGCTCATTTGGGTCTCCTTTATCAGTGATTAATGAATATAAGACCCAAATAGCACATTCTTCCTGATTAATCAATATGTTATATGGTTTTCGGGCGGATATTGCCCCAATTAATTCATCGCTTTTTATCCGTTTTGAAATTGGCTCATATGTAAGAGTTTTTAACGGGCATGGCCGAATGGGATGTTGTAGTGAGACCTTTGCAGGAGACCTATTTTTGTTTACGTTCAAGGAAGGCGAAAAATGTAACCGGAGGAATATATTCAATATTTCGAGAATACCATTTTGACCCTGACGCCGAAATCGGGCCAAAAGGGGTGTTATGCAAAGGTCTCGCAGTGATGCATAGCTGTTGAGGGTTGTATGTATTTAAAGGTTGGACAAAGCTCAAGATCCCAATGATGATTCAACGTGTACGGGGATTTCGGGATATTTTACCCGGCGAGGTTGGACGGTGGCGGACCATTGAACGTTTGGCGGCCGAAGTGTTTGAAAATTTCGGCTTCAAAGAGATCCGGATCCCTCTTTTGGAAAAGACGGAGCTGTTTGCCCGTAGTATCGGCGAAGCGACCGATATCGTGGAAAAAGAGATGTACACGTTTATCGATCGCAGCGGCGACAGGCTAACTTTGCGTCCTGAAGCGACAGCCGCGATTGCCCGCGCTTACTTGCAGAACAAGCTCTATTCCATTCAACCGGTTCAAAAACTCTTTACCATCGGGCCGATGTTTCGTCGTGAGCGGCCGCAAAAAGGACGTTACCGGCAGTTTTATCAAATCAATGCCGAGGTGATTGGTGTGACGGCCCCGGCGGTGGATGCCCAGCTCATCATTATGCTGCTGACCCTGTTGAAAAAGCTGCGGGTCTCCGATTTGGCCGTTCAGCTCAACACGTTGGGCGATGGCGATTGTCGCCCAAAATATCAGGCGGCTTTGGCCCGGTTTTTAGAATCGATTGCCGGTGGCTTGTGCACCGACTGCCAGCGCCGCAGAACGGAAAATCCGTTGCGGGTGCTCGATTGCAAAAATCAGGCCTGTCAGGCCCTTTTGGAAAAAGTGCCGACCATTCACGACTTTTTATGTGATGCGTGCCGGGATCATTTTCATACCACCTGCAACCTGTTGAACCAAGAGGGTGTCGACTATCATATCAACGACCGGCTGGTTCGGGGTCTGGACTACTACACCCGCACCACCTTCGAGATCCAGACCCGCGCCCTGGGCGCCCAAAGCGCTGTGGCCGGTGGTGGGCGTTACGACGGACTGATGGAGATCATCGGCGGGCCTCAAACGCCGGCCATCGGGTTTGCCATCGGGCTGGACCGCCTGGTTGAGATTGTTGAGGCTCAGTGGGCTGCAAAGGATCGCCGCCCCCTGGTATTTATCGCCGCTCTGGGCGATGCAGCGGGGCAAAAGGCTTTTGGCTGGGTAAATCGTCTCAATCGGGAAGGTATCTATGTCGAAATGGACTATTCCGGCCGTAGCCTGAAAAGCCAGATGAAACAGGCCGGTCGTCAGGGAGCCGGATACGTGTTGATTGTGGGAGAAGACGAGTTGGCCTCCGAAACCGTTATTGTAAGGGATATGACCGCTTCCGCCCAAAAGGAGGTGCCGATGGGAGATGTCATCAATCTACTCCGGGGCATTGGGTCTGCGACCAAAGGATAAAACATTTTTTGAAATAGCGTCTTTAAACAACATCGGGAATGCATATGTCAAGAACCGACAAACTGGCCGCCATGCGGCGGACGCATCACTGCAATGCGCTGACCGTCGCTGATATTGACACCGAAGTGACCTTGATGGGCTGGGTACAGCGCCGACGCGATCACGGCGGCGTTATTTTTGTGGATTTAAGAGACCGGGAGGGAATTACCCAAGTGGTCTGTAACCCTGAATTTGCACCGGATATTCACGCCAAGGCCCACACTCTAAGAAGCGAATTTGTCATCGGTGTCACGGGTACGGTGGCGGCCAGACCCGATGATATGGCCAACCCCAATCTGTATACAGGTGAAATCGAGGTGATGGTCACCGCGCTGAAAATTTTAAATACGGCCGGAACGCCACCGTTTATGATTGAGGAGAAGGTGGAGGCCTCCGAGAGTATTCGGCTGACCCATCGTCACCTGGACTTACGCCGACCACGGCTGCAAAATAACATTATTCTACGGCATCAGATCGGAAAGGCCGTCCGTGATTATCTTAATGAAGACGGGTTTCTGGATATTGAAACCCCCTTTTTAACCCGCAGTACGCCCGAAGGCGCCAGGGATTATTTGGTGCCCAGCCGGGTCAATCCCGGCCGGTTTTATGCGTTGCCGCAATCACCTCAGATTTTTAAACAGCTGTTGATGACCGCGGGATTTGACCGTTACTACCAGATTGTGCGCTGTTTTCGGGATGAGGATCTGCGGGCCGACCGTCAGCCGGAATTTACCCAAGTGGATATCGAGATGTCTTTTGTGGGCGAGGAAGATATCATGGCCGTGGCTGAGGGGTTACTGCAAGCGGTATTTACAAAGGTACTGGAACAACCCCTGGAAACACCATTTCCACGGATGGCCTATGCGGAAGCGGTTGCTCGTTACGGTCTGGATAAACCGGATATCCGTTTTGGACTGGAGTTAAAGGAGATATCCGACATCATTGCCGATTCGGGCTTCAAGGTTTTTTCCGGCGTGGTGAAAAAGGGCGGTATCGTCAAAGCCCTGAATGCCAAGGGTTGTTCCGATTTTTCGAGAAAAGAGATTGATGACTTAACCGGGTTGACCGCCATCTACCACGCCAAGGGGCTGGCCTGGATCAAAGTACGTGAGGAGGGGTGGCAGTCACCCATCGTAAAGTTTTTTAGCGACGACGAAAAAGCAGCCATGATCGAGCGCCTCGATATGGAGGTGGGGGATCTCATCTTTTTTGTGGCGGATACCCCCAAGATCACCAATGAGGCATTGGGTTATCTGCGCAACCATTTGGGCCGCCGACTGGGGCTCACTGATGATTCGGCCCGCGCCTTTTTATGGGTCACTGATTTTCCCATGATGGCGTACGATGAGACGGCCAAGCGTTATGAGGCGCTTCACCACCCCTTTACCGCCCCCCTGGAAGCGGATGAGGCGAAGCTGGCCGACGATCCGGCTGCGGCGCTGTCACGGGCCTACGATCTGGTTTTAAACGGAACCGAAGTGGGCGGCGGCAGCATCCGTATTCATGAGAGGGCGCTTCAGGAGACGGTGTTTACGACTTTGGGGATGGCGCCGGAAGAATATACGGAAAAGTTCGGCTTTTTGCTCTCGGCCTTAAGCTCCGGCGCACCGCCCCACGGCGGCATCGCCTTTGGTTTTGACCGGCTGGTAGCGCTGTTATGCGAAGAGCCTTCCATCCGGGATGTTATCGCCTTTCCCAAAACCCAGAAAGCGAGCTGTCTCCTCACCGACGCGCCATCCGAAGCGGCCAAAACGCAGTTGGGTGAGTTGGCGATCAAGGTGCGGCGTTTGGAGGTATAATGGGTGACAAAAGCCGGTTGCTTTTTACGCTGGAAATTAGATTTTGCTTGACTTGAATGGCGATCGATTATAGGAAATTCCAGTTCGCGGCGGCCGTGTCATCGGCTCTGCAGACAACTTTTCCCCAGTAGCTCAGTAGGTAGAGCAAGTGGCTGTTAACCACTGGGTCCGCGGTTCGAGTCCGTGCTGGGGAGCCAAAATACCATCCGCTGAATTCAGCGGTTCTAATTTAACGCAAGACCCTGTGGGTTGATCCCCACGGGGTTTTGTCATTTCTGCCCTGTCTTCGCCGACTTACGCCGACGGGCACATCCTTCCCGATTCTCCGTTTCGATGCTCTCCGCTCGGGGTTGTGATGCAACCGTGGGGGTTCAGCCGCGGTTTTGGCAAATGTCCTTTCCTGATTCTCCCATTCTCCGCTTTTTGAATCCGGCTATTTAACAGCCCGGTTTCCCACAGACCCTGCGCCGACATCAAACGCGATCCTCCGGTAGGTATCAGCCGGAAGCCGGACCAAGGGGTTCGGCGGCAAGTTGATCAACAGACAGCGGATGCGGCCGTGAGAACGGAGGCCGTTGTGGGTGCCGACGACATCGCTCTCGTGTGGTGTCGGACGGGCTCCAACGGTTCCTGACCAAGGTCGTTCATCCCGCGGCATCCACAACGGTCCTTCCAGCGGCCTTCCGCGAAGGAGGACCGGATGCAGGCCGAAACCAACATCCCCGACACGCTGGAAGAGGTGACCGCCGAAGTCGTCTCAATCCTGGCCCAGGGCTACATGCGCTACCGGAAAGGCCGAAGACTTCCCTCTGATTCCCAGGATTCGGAGGGAAATGTGGCGCAAGTCCAAGAAACAGAGGCGTTTACGGAGAAACGCCTTGATGTTTGGGGCCGCCGAAGCCTTCATTCACTCACGAGTTACCGCCCCGAGATTACGGTGCGGGAGGACCACACGCAACGGGTGAAACGTGAACCAAGGAGGTTTCGGATGGAGACAACCACGTATCAAGAAATCCAGGGGCTCGCCCGGATGACGGTCGGCGAGCTTCGAGAGAAGTATCTCGATGTGTTCGGCGAGGAGACCCGATCCTACCACAAGGAGTTCCTGCGCAAACGCATCGCCTGGCGCATCCAGGTCCTGGCCGAAGGCGACCTTACCGAAAGGGCCCGTCGGCGCGCCGAGGATCTGGCCGACGACGCAGACCTCAGAATCCGCACTCCCCGCGATCCGGTCAAATCGGGCTCCGCGGAAGTGAGGGCAAGTACCTCGATCAGCCATATCTCCCCCTCGCGCGATCCGCGGCTGCCCCTTCCCGGCACGCTGCTCGCCCGTGACTTCAAGGGCCGCGACATCGTTGTCAAGGTCCTCGACAACGGGTTCGAGCTCGAGGGACGTCGATACAAATCCCTGTCTGCCATCGACCGCCTGGAGGGGTTCCGTCCGGGCGGATCGAGCCTCTACCGCAGGGTTCTGGTTCCAATTCTATCCCGCGGAGCCGTCTCCCCGGTTTGGCTGTATGTGGGGACGGAATCCACCTTGATCCAGTCCATCCCCACCGGATGTTCCAACTGGTAGCCAATTCAATCGGTCCAACTGGGAAAAACACGGATTACACTCGGAAAAACGGCTTGACATTTGGCTGTGCTCTGATATATTTTATCCTTATTTATGCTGGTTTGTCTGGATGAAGCAGCCTATGCTGAACCATGCAGACCATCACAACAACTGGCACCTCGAGGCCGTCTTCAAGATTGGCAATAACGCTTGGAGTGAGTGGAGACAAGAATGGAAGATCGATGGCTTTCCGTAGATGAGATCGCGGCTTATCTCGGCATCAAGAGAGATACCGTTTACAGGTGGATAGGTGAAAGAAATCTGCCGGGGCACAAGATAGGCCGACTCTGGAAGTTTCGGAAGGAAGACATCGACGATTGGGTTAAGTCGGGCGGAGCCGACAACCACCGTCAAAACGACGAAGAGAGATCCGGAAAACGATGAAGACGTCAAGTAGCCAAATACGGGAAGGTTGTATCATCGTCGGCTCACTCTTTAACGAGCCGATGCGTGTTGAGACCGTGCGGTTCGGCGGCGACGGCACTTGTACAGTGGGGGTTGTCGGAACGCAATCGGAACGGTTCCGCAAGGTAACACTCTCCGCCACCGATACCCACAGTTTAACAATCCTCGATTCCGATTTCAGTTATGATGGGACCGGCCATCTTCTACGACTGGGATTGCAGGCCTATTCGCTCGGTATTGCCTACGAGTTCGATCCTTACTTCGGCCTCTCGATTTCGCGTGTCGATCCCCTTCCGCATCAGCTTGAGGCGGTTTACGACTATCTCCTGAAGCTCGCTCGCGTGCGGTTCCTGTTGGCAGACGATGCCGGAGCCGGGAAAACCATCATGGCCGGACTTCTCATCCGTGAGCTTCAACTTCGTGGCCTGGCAGAACGCATTTTGGTCATCTGCCCTGCGAACCTTTCGTTTCAGTGGCAGCGCGAATTAAGAGAGAAATTTGACGAAAAGTTCCTTGTCCTTAAAGGGGGTGACATCCGCGACCAGTTCGGCGTCAACCAGTGGCTGGAACAGAACAAGATCATCACATCCCTTGACCTTGCCAAGAGGACGGAGATTTTACCTGGTTTGAGGCAGGTTCATTGGGACTTCGTTATTGTGGATGAAGCTCACCGGATGTCCTGGACCCCGCCTGCACGCAAAACAGCGCGATATGCTCTCGGCGAGCTTTTGCGAGACACGTCAGATCATCTAGTCCTGCTGACAGCCACGCCGCACAAAGGCGACCCGGCCAATTTCTCTCTATTTCTGCAACTGCTGGATGCGGACGCTTACGCAGACGTCCGATCAATCCGTGAAGCCATGGATCGTCGCCGCGCACCCTTCTACATACGACGCACCAAGGAAGCCATGGTGTACTTCCCCGAACGTCGCCCGGACGGTACATGGGCTGCGGAGAAGATATTCACCAAGCGAATCCCGCATACGGTCGATTTCCAGATGGACGGGCTGGAATTTGATCTCTATCGGGACATTACGAGGTTCGTGAAGAGGCAAAGTGCCAAGGCCGCCGCACAAGGAGATGATCCCCGTGCCAGAGCGGTTGGCTTCCTGATGTCCCTTTATCAACGTAGACTGGCTTCCAGTACCTATGCCATGCGCCACAGCCTGGAGAACCGTGCGCGTAGACTTGAGGAGGGACTCAAACGTGCCCAGGAACTTGCTCGTCTCGCCCCGCCCGATCTTCCCGATCCCGAGGAACTCGAGGAGATGGAAGAGGGGGAACGCGAGCGCTTGGAACAGATGCTTGAAGCCATCACGCTGGCAGGGAATGCCGAGCAGGTGCGCAAGGAAATCGCGGAGCTCCGCCAGCTCGGCAAGCAGGCCCGTGCCGTCGAGGACTCGGGCACTGAAGCCAAGATGTCCAAGCTCCGGGATCTCCTACACAAGGAAGGGTTCTTCGACCACCGGGAGAAAAAGCTTCTCATTTTCACGGAATTCAAGGACACCCTCGATTACTTGATAGAGAAGCTGAAATCCTGGGGCTTCGGTGTAGGCTGCATCCACGGCGGAATGAAGCCCGGTTCGCGAGATGAGCACGGCACAAGGTTATACTCAGAGCAACAGTTTCGCGATGGTGCAATCCAGGTGCTTGCTGCTACCGAGGCAGCCGGCGAGGGCATTAACCTCCAGTGCTGCAATATCCTCTTCAACTATGACATCCCGTGGAATCCCAACCGCCTCGAACAGCGCATGGGCCGCATCCACCGCTACGGTCAGCGAAAAGACTGCCTTATCTTCAATTTCGTAGCCACAAACACTATCGAAGGGCGCGTTCTGCAGCGACTGCTGGAGAAACTTCAGGAGATCCGCGATGCCCTTGATGATGACGCGGTCTTTAATGTTGTGGGTGAGGTCCTACCCTCGGCACATGTGGAGCGTATTCTCCGCGACTACTACGCCGGAAAACTGGGTGACGCCGATCTCGAAGAGCGGCTTCTGAAAGATGTTGATGAAGGTCAGTTCCGCGCCATCTGCCAGAATGCGCTTGAAGGGCTGGCCTCCAAGAAGCTCAACCTGGAGATGCTGGTTGAGCGCCGGGCGCGAGCACAGGAAAGGCGGGTTGTACCGGAGACCATCGCCAGATTCATTCGGGAGGCAGCCGAGTTTGTGCCTTTAAAAATGAAACTTGTGAGCGGATTGCCCCATGCATTTGAGCCTGCACGAACGCCACCGGTGTTGCGACACTATGATCGCGGGCCTGACTGGAAACTCCCTTCGCTGGCCAACAAATATCCGCGGTGCTCGGCTGATCGGGACACAGCCGAAAAGAACAACCTCGAATGGGTCACACCAGGCCATCCGCTATTCGAGGCTGTGCGACGGCATACCTTCCAGTCAGCGCAGGAGCCGTTCTCGAAGGGCGCCTGTTTCCATTCCCTTCAGCACGAACAGCCGTCGCGGCTCGACTTTTATCGCGCCCGGGTGGTAGACGGTCTTGGCCATGTGGTGCATGAGCGGCTATTCGCAATCGAAATCACTGAGAACGACGATCCGCATCTACGCGAACCAGGCATGCTGGGCAACTTCACTCCGGTCGAACCTCCAGAGGAATTGCCCGCCGTGGCGTCGGCGCCCGAAGCCACAGCATGGATGCATGAGCACGCTATGCAGCCCTTTATTGAGGAAACGCGGCAAGAGCGCTTGTCCGAAGTCGAGCGCATTACGGAGCATGTGGAGCTTTCCCTAACCGAGCTGCTGCAGCGCGCAGATGAAGAGATAGGTAAGGCAAACGAGGATAAGGAAAAAGGCATTCCCGGTGCTGACGGTCGCTTGGCCCAGGCCGAGAACCGTCATGCCGAGCTTCTGGCTCGGCGCGAGCGCCGCAGATTGGAACTCGAACGCCAGCGGTCGCTTTCACTTCAGGCTGTGGAACGTATCGCAAGCGTCTTGATCCTTCCGCACCCGGAGCGGGAAGCGCCCGAGGTCCAACAGCTTCGCCAGAACCTGGAGACCGAGGCCATCGCCATGCGTGTGGTGATGGAGTACGAGCAGAACCAAGGTCGCCAGGTCTACGATGTGCACGAGAAGAACCTGGGATACGACGTGACCAGCCTGGATCTGAATTCCGGCGACCTGCGCCTCATCGAGGTCAAAGGCTTGGGCGCCGAGACCGGTACGATCCTGCTCACACCCAACGAACGCCGTGTGGCTGAGGACCGCCGGGATTGCTACTGGCTTTACATCGTCACCAACTGCAACGCCCAACCCACACTCCAGGAGCCGGTTAAAGACCCTGCCCGACTTGAGTGGCACGAGGTCACGAAGGTTGCACATTACTATTTGTCGGTGAATGCCATGACTCAGCCGATGCAGGTCCGGGAAGATGAAGCATCGTACGGGAAAGAGGACCAGCGATGAAGAAACCGACCGCCAATCGTTACAGTCTTTTCATCAGCAGCGTTCAAAAGGAACTCGCAGCGGAACGGCGGGCAGTGAAAGACTTCATCACGCATGATCCCTTGCTGAGCAGGTTTATTTCGGACGTATTCCTGTTCGAGGACATCCCTGCCCGTGACCGAAAACCTGACGATATCTACCTGAGCGAGGTCGAACAGAGGGACATTTATCTTGCCATTCTCGGGAACGAGTACGGGTGGAAAAACAAGGAGGGGAAGTCGCCCACTGAGCTGGAGTTTGAACACGCCATAAAGACTCACCGTGAACGCCTGATCTTTGTCAAGGGGAATGACGACAAGCCGCGTGAACCTGAGATGGCAAGTCTGGTGGCCAGAGCGGGTCGCCAAGTTACCAGACGTCGTTTTTCAGATACGCCAGGACTGATCCGCGAGGTGTACGCCAGCCTTGTCGAATCCCTTGAGGACCGCGATGCGCTCAGAGCCACTCCCTTTGACGGCAACGTGTGTGATGGAGCCACGCTCCGTGATATTGATTCATCAAGGGTGGCAGCTTTTATTGAAACAGCCGAAGCCGTGGGACGGCTGAAACTCAAAGGTTCCCGGACACCGAAGGCAATTCTGCAGAATTTTAACTTGTTGCGGGATGGCCGGCCCACGAATGCGGCCATACTTCTTTTTGGAAAAAATCCGGGCGGATTCTTTAACAATCTGCAGGTCCATTGCCTGCATTTCCATGGAATAGAAAAACGAAAACCCATCGCCTCCCAGCAACCTTATGAGGGAAGACTGCTTGAAGTGATCGATGAGGCGGTGGAGTTTGTCCTTGGCAAGATCAACCGCAGAGTTGGCACGCACGCGGCAAGCACGCGCCCCTGTGACATTCGAGATCCCCCGCCCCGTTATCGTGGAGGCCATCGTCAATGCGATTGCCCATCGGAACTACCGCCACAATGGTTTTGTCCAGGTCATCGTCTTTGCCGATCGGATCGAGGTGTGGAACCCCGGTGAACTGCCCCCGGGTCTCACCCCTGACCTCTTGCGTCAGCCCCATGGTCCGATTCCCCGCAACCCGTTGATCGCCGAGCCACTATTCCGAGTGAAATACGCAGAGAAAGTGGGAACCGGCACAACGGACATGATCGCCGACTGTCGGGATGCGGGTCTTCCTGAGCCTGATTTTGAACAGCGCGGGCCATTTTTTGTTGTAACGCTCTGGCGGGATTGGCTGACCGAAGCTGTAATGGCCGAACTAGGATTGAGCGAGCGTCTCAAGCTGGCTGTAGCTTTCATGAAAACGCACGGTCGTATTACGAGTGCCGATCACCAGAACCTGACGGATGTCAGCCGCCAAACAGCCTCACGCGATCTGGATGAATTAGTGAAGAAAGGCCTATCTTCGCGTCATGGCGCCAAGCGCGGTGTATACTATGTCCTTAAAGGTGGAATGCCCCAAAAATGACCCATTTGCCCCAAGGAGGAATTACACGATTATGCCTCAGTTATGCCTCAAATGCCTCATATTAGACATTGGGGAAGGCCAATCAACTCAGCAGACAATACCCGGTAATGCGGCAAGAACGCACCGCGGGACCTTGCGGATTTGATGGTCAAGGGCGTGGTGATGTGGTTTGGTGCAGATAAAGGTGGTATGGATTTAGTTGAGAAGGAAAAGGGGCCAAAGAGGCCATTGAAATGAAAGTATTATGGAGGTGTTATCATGATTAGCTTGAATCAGCATATCTATCGGTGTGGCCCCAACAAAAGCTACGATCTTTTGGAAGACGATCTCAAAGACACCAACAAGCTCCGCAAGCACATCGAGCCTTGGCTAACGGCGGTTTTTCAGAGTGAACACCTTTCTCTCATTTTGGGTAGTGGGTTCATGAATGCGATTGCCTTGGCGGCAGGCGGGAGGGTCGCCAGCATGTCAAAATGCACGTGGACACTTGATGATAAACTCAAAGCGAAAGTGGATGAGTTTGCTAAAAAAAGTGCAAAGGCCTGCGGGCGCGGTTCAGCGAACATCGAGGATCAGCTTCGTGCTGCAATGCAATTGCAGGCCGGACTCACTGTAATGGGCGATAAGCGGGCGTCACAGTGGGAAACAGAGATCAACCATCAACTCACGTGTTTTATGGGGGCCATACTGGATTCTGAACGCTCTATAGTTGAAGCTGAACCGGAAAAGCTCCAAAAAGCGAATGATCTTCTTGTGAGTTTCCTCCTCAGCTTTGCAAGCCGGGCAGCGACGAGGGAACGGCTAAACCTTTTTACGACAAACTATGATCGCCTTGTAGAATATGGCTGTGATCTGGCGGGGCTGCATGTACTGGACCGTTTTGTGGGCGCGCTTTCACCCGAATTTCGCGCTTCGCGGTTGAACCTCGATATTCATTATAACCCACCAGGCATTCGGGGTGAGCCCCGATACCTAGAAGGCGTCATTAGGTTGTGCAAAATACACGGATCCATTGATTGGCGTTGGGAAAAAAAGGAACTCCGACGCTTCGCTATTCCTTTTGGATCCGCGACTGATCATCCCGACATCCCAAAAGAACCATCGGGTTCAGTTATGATTTATCCGAACCCGGCCAAGGATGTTGAAACACTGAACTATCCATATTCTGAACTATTTCGCGACTTCGCCGCGGCTGTTTGCCGTCCCAACTCGTCCCTTGTTGCCTATGGATATGGCTTTGGCGACGATCATGTTAATCGTGTTATCAAAGATATGCTAACAATACCTTCGACCCATCTTGTGATTATTGCATGGGACGATATCAAGCCGGAAAAGGAAGAGGATCAAGCAAATGCCAGCCGCCAGAGGATCAAATGGTTCTGTCAGGAGGTTGGAAAAGAAGCGCAAATCTCTTTGTTGCTCGGAAGTCATTTTGCGGACTTAGATAAATTGGTACGAAACTATCTTCCAAAACCGGCTATTGACCAGATTACGATCCGCAAGACCAAACTGGTTGAACAACGGGGTGAAGGCTATAAAAAACCAGAAGGAGGCGATAATGAGTAAGCCAATCGAACAAATCGCCGCTTTGACCATCGGTACGGTTGAATTCGTTTCACCCTCAGAGATTAAGGTGATTCTTGAGCCAAACGCCCCCCAGGCCACGGCACTGAATACCGGAGTTCCCACTGGCTTTCCCCGCATCAATGGTTATGTGCTGATTCCAAACGAAACCGGGGCGGTTGTCGGACTCGTGGTGTGGCTCGGTGTCGAGCGCTCACAATTTCCAAAGCGCACGGGATTGAAAGATTTCGGTCTTGTTGACTTGCCTTTTCCACTCAGAAAAATATCTCTGACGCCTTTGGGCACACTTATGGTAGGTAACCGAGGGGAAGGCCGCGAAAATGCCTACCGGCTTGAAAGAGGGGTTTCCGCATTTCCTTCAGTCGGTGATCCCGCGCAACTACCAACCGCAGAACAATTGAAATCGATTATCGAAGCATCAAAGCCCGAAGACAGGAGGGTCAAAATTGGGACATCACCGCTCGCCGCGAATGCCGCCGTCACGGTCGACCCAGACAAGATATTTGGACGCCATCTTGCGGTTCTTGGAAATACCGGTAGCGGGAAGTCTTGCTCAGTCGCCGGGCTGATCCGATGGGCATTGGAACAAGCGAAAAAAAACAGATCAGATAATGGTCAACCAAATGCCCGATTCATTATTCTTGATCCTAATGGCGAATATTCCGATGCTTTTGCAGACTATGAAGAAGTACGGCGTTTCCAAGTTTCTCCCAAGACGGAGGACATTCAGCCACTTTTACTCCCGGCTTGGATGTGGAACAGCTATGAATGGGGCGCCTTCACAGAAGCAAGTTCTAAGGTCCAAAAACCGATTCTGATGCGCGCCTTGCGGGAACTGCGTGTCATCGGAAATGGGGAAACAGAGGATACCGATGCAATAGTGCCTATTAGGTTGAGGCTATTCTATCGGTCCCTGATTAAGGACAAATCGGAGGGGCCATCAGCTTATATGGAATTTCCGGGAAAGCAGAATTTCGGACAGAAGATCTCTGCCATTTCTAAAAGCGTGAAATTTCTTTCGGAAAATCATCCCGTGCATAAGGAGTGCCTTATTCAGTTACATGGGGTGATAGAGGATGTGTTGTCCTCAAAACCACCTAGTAATCAGGGCTATTATCCAGCTTTTGATGATCCGGATGTTGAAAAACTGATCAACGGCTTTGATAGAGCAATCAGAGAGTTACCAATACCTACTGAGCGACTAAGAGTAAATGAAGACAGCCCCGTAAAATTTAAAGTTGCAGACCTTGCTGATGTCATAGAACAAATTGCAGTTGAACAGGGACAAAGTCAGTTTGTCGATACTCTTCTGCTAAGGGTTAAGATGCTTCTATCGGATGAACGGCTGAGATCGGTTGTATCTCCGGAGACAGATGTTGATCTATCATCTTGGCTTGAGAAGGTGGTCGGCCAGAATACAGCCAAGACTGGTTGTCTCTCTATACTTGACCTATCGCTATTATCTTCAGACATACTCCACACTATAATCGCAGTAGTCGCTCGCATTATCTTTGATGCGACACAGCGGTACCGCAAACTCACTGACAATGAATTGCCTAACGTTCTTGTGCTTGAGGAAGCCCATACATTTGTCAAACGAGGAAGGGATGAAGAATCGGATACACCCAATCCTGCCCAAATGTGTCGTCAAACTTTTGAACGTATTGCTCGCGAAGGCCGCAAGTTTGGATTGGGTCTTGTGCTCTCATCGCAAAGACCCTCTGAATTGTCACCGACAGTTTTGGCCCAGTGTAATACGTTCCTTTTGCATCGTATCGTGAATGATCGTGATCAGGATCTTGTCGGCAGACTTGTACCAGACAATCTTGGTGGGCTACTCAAGGAACTTCCAAGCTTGCCATCACGGCAAGCGATTCTACTGGGATGGGCCGCAACGGTGCCAGCTCTGGTAGAGATTGCAGAACTCCCTGAAAATCAAAGGCCAAGATCCTCTGACCCAAAATTTTGGGATGTGTGGACAGGAAAAGAGGAACGCCCGATTGACTGGCGTAAGATCGTGGATGACTGGACGGGAGTGGCAAGAGAAGCTGATCAGTCCGCCCCTTCTGATGCTCAGGAAAGACCGTTGGCGAAGGACAAAGGAATAATCGAATGATCCCAACAGAATGTAAACGCATAGCCGAAGTCGATTTTCCCATAGCCGTCGTTTCAAAGCACTCAGCACGGGAGAAGTCCATTCGCCATGGCCATCCATCGACACTTCACCTGTGGTGGGCGCGTCGGCCCCTCGCAGCTTGCCGGGCCATGCTCATGGCGCTTCTTCTGCCCGATCCCTGCGACCCGCTTTGCCCTGGGGAATTCAAAGCGAGTGCGAAGGAATTCTTGCTCCACATGCCCGGCTGGAACACCCCGCGCATGAACCAACAGATGAAATCCGACGAAGGCCTGCGAAGGGCGATCCTCACCTTCATCGGAGATTTCGCCAACTGGGACAACTCGGCAAATGACGGATATCTCTCTACAGCCCGCTCTCTGATCCAGGCGGCCCATCCGGATGAGACGCCATTGGTTGTAGACCCATTTTCCGGCGGGGGGTCGATTCCGCTGGAGGCATTACGGCTTGGTTGCGAGGCATTCGCCAGCGATCTCAACCCGGTGGCCTGTCTCATAAACAAGGTCATGCTGGAGGAGATTCCCCGGTGGGGAAGACAAAAGGTAAAAGTAAAAAGGCAAAATGAGGAAGAAATAGAGGCGGACGGATTAGCGGAAGCGTTAAGGATTGTCGGAAAGGAGATAAAAGAGGCGGCGGAGAGAGAGCTTGCTGAGTTTTACCCGAAAGACCCGGACGGGGCGACACCCATCGCCTACCTCTGGGCGCGGACGGTCAAATGCGAGTCGCCCAATTGTGGAGCCGAGATTCCGCTCATGCGCTCCTTTTGGCTCTGCAAGAAAGCCAACCGCAAACGAGCCCTGAGGTATAAGATTGTTCATAAATCCCTTAACTTTCGAAGTCCGACCATTGAACCCTCTCCCTCTGGGAGAGGGCAGGGTGAGGGTTATCATGGACCGAATGTTTTACCCGATGACATCCTGCGTTTTGCCCGTAACCTACGAAAGGATCAAACAGATGCCGAGACTCGACTCTGGCATTTGTTGCGAGATCGCCGTCTGGCAGGCAAGAAATTTCGTCGGCAACATCCTATTCCGCCTTACGTGATTGATTTTTACTGTCATGAGGAAAACCTTGTTATAGAGGTTGACGGTGGGCAGCATGCTGAGGCAAGGGAACACGATGAGGGAAGAACGGCTTTTTTAGAGAAACAGGGACTTCGAGTCATTCGGTTCTGGAACAATGAAGTGCTGCGATCTATTGAAGCGGTATTGGAGGTGATATGGAAGGAGTTGCAGTCTCCCTCACCCCCGGCCCCTCTCCCGGAGGGAGAAGGGAGCATGCCCTATATAGAATTTGAGATATTTGAGCCCAAATCCGATAAAGAGGTCCTCAACGGAACCGTGACGAGGGCTAAGGCCACGTGTCCGTGCTGCAATACGGTATTGCCGCCGGAACGGGTGCGAGCGCAGCTTTCGGAACAGCGAGGGGGGGCGGATGTGGTTTTCGATGTCGTTGGCAACCGCATCGGTGGCGCCCGGATGCTCGCGGTTGTCACGCTTTATCCGGGTATTCGAGGGAGAAATTACCGACTTCCGACAGAGCGCGATTACGAGGCCGTCTGGAAGGCGAAAAAGCGGCTCGAAGCGATTTTGGACGAATGGGAAAAGGGTGGCAAGAAGGAGCTTTGCCCTGTGCCGGATGAGCTCTTGCCACCAATCGGAACTCTTGGCTTTCGCGTTCAGCGTTACGGCATGCTTAAGTGGGGCGATCTCTTCACGGCGAGGCAGAAGGTGGCAATAGATGCGCTGATTCAGAAGTCATATGAAGCAAAAGACACCCAACTTCGATCTTTAATTGCATTCGGGATTAGCAAACAATGTGATTTCAATTCTAGCCTCTCACGATGGGCAAATCACATGGAAAAGAGTGTTGCTACCTTTGGAAGACATGCATTGCCCATTTTATGGGACTGGGGTGAAGTAGTTCCAACGTCTAATGCCTCCGGATCCTTAGATGTTGGAATAGATTGGATCGCTAATGCTTCTTCGACAGTCCAAAACATATGTCAACATAGCGGACAGGTTGAAATTGCAGATGCCTGTCAGTCCCCTCTACCGGATGAAGCCTGCGCAGTGTGGTTTACCGATCCACCTTATTATGATGCCATCCCTTATTCCGACTTATCGGATTATTTCTTCGTGTGGCTGAAGCGCGCATTGAAAGAACACCCAATTTTACGAGATCCGTTTGATACCAGCAATCCCCTTTCGCCTAAATCTCGTGAAGCCGTCCAAGACGAGACTAAAACAGTTGATGGTCATCCAAAGAATCGAAACTTTTTTGAGAATACGATGGGTAAGGCATTTTCTGAAGGGCGGCGCGTGTTAAACCAGAAAGGCATTGGTTCCATCGTTTTCGCACATAAGACAACCGAAGGGTGGGAAGCGCTACTAACGGGAGTTATCGACGGCGGATGGACAATTACCGGTTCCTGGCCGATTGCAACTGAAAAACCAGATAGGATGCGCTCGTTTGATTCCGCTGCCCTTGCCACCAGTGTTCACCTCGTCTGCCGCCCTCGTCCGGAAAACGCCCCTGTTGGCGACTGGGTCGAAGTGCTACGTGAACTTCCGAACCGCGTCGGCAACTGGATGGAAAGGCTCCAAAACGAGGGCATTCGCGGCGCTGACCTGGTCTTTGCCTGCATAGGTCCTGCACTGGAGATATTCAGTCGCTACCGGAAAGTCGAGACCGCCGATGGGCGAGAAGTGAAGCTCGCTACCTACCTGGAAAAAGTCTGGGAAGTGGTCGGTCGAACGGCCTTGGAACAGGTGCTCGGAACGGCCGAGGCGAAAGCCCGTAATGGTGCAGCCGGGGCTGTCGAAGAGGATGCCCGCCTTACCGCGCTTTTTCTTTGGACACTCCAGAGTACCAATGGCGAAAGGAAGAATGGTGATTCTGAACCCGAGAGCGAAGAAGAGGAAACCGCTGCGCCTCGTGGCAAGGCCAAAGGCTATCGCCTGGTTTTCGATGTAGCGCGTCGTTTTGCCCAACCCCTCGGAATTGACCTGCCCAAGTGGGAGGGCCGCATCATCGAGACGAAAAAGGGCGTGGTGCGGCTCATGGCCGTCTCCGAGCGGGGTAAGCAACTCTTCGGTTCCGCAGGGATCGAATCCGCTGTGGAGGAGCTTTTCACAAATCCATCAAGCGGTCAAATGCTCCTTCCCGGGTTTGAAGAGATGTCAGCAAAACAGAAGCGGAAGCGTCGAGGGCGGGGACAGAAAATCAGTATAGAAGATCCGGGGGAATTGGATGCATCGGCCACCACGCTGGATCGGATACACGCGGCCATGCTTCTCCAGGCAGGAGGTCAGGCCAATGCTTTACGGGCGCTTATAAAGGCAGAGCAAGATCGGGGCCCGGATTTCCTGCGTTTGTCCAATGCTCTTTCAGCCCTGTATCCACAAGGCAGCGAGGAGAAACGTCTGCTCGACGCGATGCTCCTGGCGGTTCCGAGGTAGATGGAGATGACGATAACGGCAAAGCAGAATCCATCGATATGGCAACTGGCCGGAGGCCCAGCTTCAAGACCATATGCCGATGTGTTCTTGCAGTATGGGGTGGGCCTCATAGGTCCGGGTGATGCCGGAGAATGGAAACCCGAGCGTGGCGATGACGAATTCGAGGGTGGTTTTGTTCGACGCTTCGCCAGTGAGATGCAGATGGGAGACATAGTGCTCCTACGCACGGGAATGGTAAAAATTGCTGCAGTGGGGATCGTGGCCAGCGACTATATGTATCTGAACTATTTTGATGACGTGAACGGCTGGGACCTTCAGCACGCAAGACGCATCCGGTGGTGCCGGCTGCCCCGGGAATATAGTTTCGAGAACTCGGTTTTCGGCGCCAATCCCACACGCTGCTCGCGGACGTGGAATGAGGAGGCAATGGACTTCGCTGAGCGATTCCTGAATTCTCCACCCAAGCAATGGCAGGACGCCCCTCTACCGGAACTTCCCGCCGAGGAACAGCCGCTCGCTGATGTGCCGCAGGCGTTACAGGATACAGTGGCCCGAGCGTACGATTTGGCCCCGCTCTTTTGGGATCATCACAATTTCGGTGATTACCCCACCGAGGACGAGATGATCGCCCATTTTGCGATTCCATTCCTGCGTGCACTTGGGTGGCCGCCGGAGAGAATCGGTATAAAGTGGCGGTACATAGATATTGCCTTGTTCGATGCGCTGCCGCGCGTCCCCAATCACTGTCGGTTCGTGATTGAGGCAAAACGCCTTGGCGCAGGTGTGGAAGGCGCTCTGGAACAGGCGAAGGGATACGTGGAGAGTCTCGGTGTACCGCGCGATGTTGTGGTTACCGACGGCATTCGATACCGCATGTACTCGTGCGAGAACGGATTCGCACCCATTGCTTACGCGAACCTGGTTCGGCTGAAACAATCGGCGGCTGACCTGTTCTTCCGATTGAAGAGACCATAAGAAGGAGAGTTTGCTCATGGACGCTTGGTATAAGATCGCTACACCGCGCAAGGAAGTAAGGGAAGGGCGTTCGTTCAATCCAGACGAATTTGCCATCCACCTAGAACAGGTCATTGCCAGGACCGCACCGGAAGATTATCGGGAACCCAAACAGTTCTTCACGCGGACCTGTTTCACGCGGGCGCTGCGCGAGCACGCGGGCATGGTACTCCGACGGCTCTCCGGCGAGACGACAAACACCGCACCCGTCATGACGCTTATCACTCAGTTCGGTGGCGGTAAAACCCACACGCTAACAGCTCTTTATCACTTGGTCACGAACGGGGCGAAGGCTACAGATTATCCGGGTGTTGATGCCCTTATCCAGGAGGCGGGTATGAGCACCGTTCCCGAGGCCAGGGTCGCCACCTTTGTGGGAAACGCTTGGGACCCCCAAGAAGGACGGGAGACGCCATGGATTGATGTAGCCCGGCAGCTTGCCGGAGATAATGGCGTCAAGGAACTCGGTGCGGCGGCAAAGACCACTCCACCAGGGACGGAGGCGCTCTCCCGTGTCTTCCGGGCGTCAGGCGGTCCGGTGCTTATACTCTTCGATGAGGTGCTCAACTTCCTGAACCGTCATCGGGGCATGGCCGACCAGTTTCACGCCTTCATCCAGAACCTGACCGTGGCTACAACCGGAATTACACATGGCGCGGCTGTCGTCAGTTTACCTCGAAGCCAGGTTGAGATGACCGAGTGGGATATGCAGTGGCAGGACAAGATTACGAAGGTCGTCCGCCGCGTGGCGAAAGATCTCATCGCGAACGACGAGACTGAGATCAGCGAAGTGGTCCGCCGGCGTCTTTTTGAAGATATTGGCAGCGATAGAGTTCGCAAGAACATATGCAAGGCATACGCGGACTGGTGCTTTGATCGGCGTGCACAGCTTCCGCCGGAATGGACGGCTGTGGATAGTGCCGCGACAGAAGCCAAATCCAAGGCGTACCTGCGCAATCGATTTGAGGTCTGCTACCCGTTCCATCCGGCGACATTATCGGTTTTTCAACGCAAGTGGCAGGCCCTTTCCCAATATCAGCAGACGCGCGGGACGCTCGCTCTGCTTGCGCAGTGGATTTCCTGGGCTTACCGAACGGGATTCACCGAGGCCCGGCGCGAGCCCGTGATCACTATCGGGTCAGCGCCGCTGGATGTACCGGAGTTCTGCAGCGTGGTCCTGGGGCAGCTTGGGGAATCTCGCCTTGTAGCGGCCATCGATTCCGATATCTCCGGAGCGCAGTCTCATGCGCGTGCTCTTGATGCCGATTCCAAAGGGGCTCTCCGCAATATCCATCGACGGGTCGCTACAACGATTCTCTTTGAGTCGTCTGGGGGCCAGATTGACAAGGTGGCACATCTACCGGAATTGCGCTTTGCACTTGGTGAGCCTGATGTGGACACAACTTCCGTGGACAACGCCGCATTTGCACTGAAAGACAAATCATACTTCATTCGGCGCGTGGGCTCGGATGGCTTCAAGATAAGCCACCAGCCGACCATGAAAAAGGTCGTGAACGACCGGCGCGCCTCTCTTGATGAAGACACCGAGATCAAGCCCGCGATGAGATTGCTTGTCCAGAAGGAATTCGGCAGGGGCGCAAGCATTCCCATTGTTCCATTCCCTGCCGATGGGTCATCCGTGCAGGACACACCGAAGCTCACTCTTGTGATGGTTGATCCCGAATCTGAATGGACGGGAAGCGGGACATTGCGCGAGCAGATCGCTGAATGGACCAGGCAACGAGGTAAATCACCGAGACTGTACCCCGGTTCGCTTGTATGGTGTCTCAAGAGGCCTGGACGTGATCTGCGCGACAAGGTGGAGCTCTGGCTGGCATGGAAACGTGTAGCCAAAGAGATTGCGGAAGGAACCCTGGGCGGCGATTTCGACCGTGCCGACCGGGCGGATATACAGTCGAAGGTATCGGATGCCGAGGAAGCTGCCAAAGATGATGTGTGGGGTGGCTACCGTTTCGTTGTCATCGCCGACAGCCAGGAGCCGGATGGACTGAAGACCATTGATCTCGGTGCAGGACACTCCAGCGGCGGCGAGACACTCTGCGGACGCGTTATCACCGCACTGAAATCCCAAGCCCTCCTTAACGAATCTGTGGGCGCGGGCTACATTGAGCGCAACTGGCCTCCTGCTTTGAAGGAATCTGGCGCATGGCCGCTGGCGAGTCTCCGGCAAAGCGTCCTCAACGGTTCGTTGACCCGTTTGCTTGATCCTGACACCACTCTACGGGGCAAGATTGTCGAATTTGTTTCCAAAGGGGACTTTGGGCTGGCTTCGGGTCAGAAACCGAACGGTAAGTATGATCGTGTGTGGTTCAATGAACCGCTCGGAGCTGACGAGGTAGCCTTCGAATCGGGAGTGTTCCTTCTTTTGAAGTCAACGGCGAATTCGCTGAAGAGCGTTCCAGAACCGGGGGCTGAGCCTGAACCTGCTCCTGGACCTGAACCCCCGCCTGGCGGCGGGGAGGGTGAGCCAAGCCCCGGCCCCTTGCCTGAGCCGGAACCAGAGCCTTCACCGGGTGCGGGAACACGAACATTCCGGGTCGCCGGTGACGTGCCTCCGGAAATATGGAACCGGCTGGGAACAAAGGTGCTGCCGAAGTTGCGTGGCGGCTCGGATCTGAAAATCGGGATCGAGTTCTCTGTGACCGTTGAAGGCCAGCTCGCGCAGAGCTTCGAAACGGATCTCAAACAGATACTCGAAGATCTTGGCTTGACAGAACGTATGCATGTCCAATAGCAGAATGAGGCTGGAAGAATCAAGAGGAGGATCATTGCAGTGAGGCAAGAAAGAGGATCACGCGAGATAATTGAAGGTTTTTGGTTAACTGCGGGAGAAAGAGAACGGTTATGAAGAGGGTTGCACGCGGGGAGCCAAACAATAAAACCCGGTCAATTTTGACCGGGTTTCTTGTTTAATCAATGAGTTATCCGATATCAACGACAACATCACAAAACCTGCCAATCCATACACCTTGGAACAATTTATTGGTTAGGCCCTTTCTATGCTCTTCACCAATTCGTTGGCGATATTGGCATTTTCTATGCGCATGATGCTTTCTTGGGCACTGCCATAGCTTAACAGATTGATGCTGCCGTACCAAACGACCTTTTGATCCATGACTGCAAATTTTTGGTGGATATTCGATTTGAAAACGACACTGGTTCCGCAATCTGTCAACAGGTCCAATGTCCTTTGGATAGTGGCGTGGCCTTTGGATGTAAAATCTTCCTTCGGACGGGTAACAATGAGAACACGGATTTTCTTTTCGAGCGCCACTTTCAGGTGCTTTGTCATTTGAAGGGTGCGCATTTTTCTGACGAACGGACTGACAATTAAAATCTCTCTTTTGGCGGCATTGATATCCTGATTGAAAACAGGCAGAAAGCTATCTTTATCAAAGATGATATCCAAAGGTGAATCATTCATCTCCTCGCCTTTGGCCTTGTATCCCATGGAAGCGTAACCATTGAGCCGTTTTTGATACATCTTTTCCAGCATCCTTACCTGGATATCCACATAATCGTAGATTTGGACCTCCTTTTTTGTCTTGTACAAGCGGTGGAGCCTCCCGGCATATTGCTGCAAAGTGCCTTTCCATGATATCGGCATGGCTAAAAAGAGAGTGTCGAGACGTGGTTCGTCGAAGCCTTCTCCGATAAAATGACCGGTAGCCACCAAGATGATATTTCTATCGGCGGGAATGTCAGCGATGCTTTGAAAAATTTCCCGAGTGGCTTTTTTCCCCATTCCGCCCATCAGGGCAAAAACGTCCGGAACCTTTTCCTTCAATCTATTGGCGAGTGATTCAACATGGGCGGTTCTGAGGCTTAATACAATACAGTTCCTGCCCTGTTGATAGTTATTCAGCACATCGTCAATAATCTGCTGATTCCGAAATTCGCTTTCCATGATTTCGGTATATAATTGCTGGATGGTTACTTCTTGTTCGTCTTTATCCGGCGGAACCCGCAATGATGTGAAACGGGGAACGATATAATGGTCAAACGGCCTGCTCTCTGCCTGCTTTTTGGGATTGTCTCGATATCGAATGGGGCCACAATGCATAAACAGAATCGGATCATGCCCATCTTTTCGTGTTGGCGTTGCGGTCAGGCCGTAAATGTATTTGGCGTTGGCGGTTTTCAGGATTTGTTCATAGGTGAATGCCGATACATGGTGACATTCATCGACAATGATCATCCCGTAATTTTTCACGCATTCCTTACTCTCGCTTTTTCGGCTGAGTGATTGCATCACGGCAATATCCACAACACCACCCAAGGAATTTTTTCCTGAGCCCAATTGGCCGATAACTCTTACGTTCTTCTTGCGTCCCCTTTTCCTGGATGCACTGGCGGGCTGTTTCGGCAACGGCTCATTCACAATCAGGAATTCAGACAACCTTTCTTTCCACTGCGACAGCAGGCTGATTTTGTCAACCAAGATTAGCGTATTCACTTTTTTCTCGGCAATCAGCTTAATCGCCACAATTGTTTTACCAAATGCTGTTGTGCCTGAAAGTATTCCAATATCGTTTTGCAACAGGTGATTGAGGGCCAAGGATTGTTCATCTCTAAGTTGTCCATTGAATTCCACATCAATCTTTCTCCCTTTATGTGTTTTATCGATATGCCGAATTTCAATTCCAAGCTCTTCCAGTTCGAAGACGAACTCGGGTTCGCATCCTCTTGGCAAGCGCAGGTACTCTTTTGTTTCATCTGCACAGGAAATGACACGTGGATGTCCATAGGTCGGCAAACGCATGGCTTGCTGTTTGTAAAACATTGGGTTTTTAAAGGACGCGAGCCGTTTTAACCGATTCATCGCCTTTGGGGAGATACCTGCCTTTGGAATGAACAGCATATTTGCCTTGATGATTTCGATGCGCTTCGGGAAATCATCTCTCTGCAATTCGATTTTGGTTTTCGAAGTTTCCCAGGGTTTTTCAGCACCCTCTTCTTCATCCTGCTTCAATACGCCCAATTCATGATCAGCGCCAAACTCGGAAATAACCTCTTCAATTCGGTTTTGAGAAATTCTTTGGATTGTGGATAGAAATGCCCATTGGTCCTCATGGGATTGGAAATGCGCATCGACAAATTCACTATTGGACTTCTCTCTTGCCGTCTTTTGTAACGGCAATGCAATCAAATTACCTAATCCACCTTTGGGCATGGTGTCCTGGCTGGGAAACAGCCGATCATAGGACGTAAATTGTATTTCATGCCTTTTGTTCATGGCAGCGGTAAGCAGGATCGTTCCAAATTTACGCGCCAAGGCGGCGGAAACAGGGATTTCGAAGAAAAACCATACATGCCCGCCTTTGCCGGAACGTGACCGCTCAACGGCGACAGGAATCATGAGTTCAGTACAAACATCTCTGAAAACGGAAATATCGCTCTGCCAATCTGCTTCGTCAAAATCAACTGCCAAGAAGTGGCATGTTTCATCTTGTAGCATTGGATAGATGCCAACAACAATATTCCCTCTCAGATGACTTTCAATGACATTTTCATTTAAAAGAGCATGGTCCTTGTTCTCACATTTTGAGCAGGACATTTTTGGCTTTCCGCATACCCCTGCCTGCCATATGTTCAGGCAAACAGGTGAATAACCGGATGTACCCTTGTTTATGTCTTCCCATCGCTTCGCATAAACATCACTGCGGCCTTTGAAAAGCGACATAAAAAGATGAATCTTGGCGCAGGAATCCGACGTATTATCGACAACTGCTTTGAAATTATGCGTAATAGATTCGCCGCAAGGTGCTTCTTCAACGGTTTTTATTTCTTCAGGAATTTTTCCGGGAGGGTCGAACGCCGTTAGCTCAAGTTGAGATCTTAAGCGGCTGTTTTCTTTTCTTAACCGCTTTACCTCTTCTAATACAACAGTATACTTTCCGAGCAATTCCTCATAATCCATCACTATACCCATGGACCAGGCGCAGACCAACCCGAAGGTGGAGGCCTCCTCGAAGCCAAGGCGGATGCTATTGGATCAATAAATTCCTTGACTGTCATGACAACATGTTCGAACGCATCATTCGAAAATTTATGGGCTTGAATAGGAGGATCGTCGCGTAATGCCGTGCATTATGGCCTCACTCATCCGAAGCTGTCCACCATTCTTGCAAAATATGTCTATGGCATGTCTTTTCATTTTTGCTACAGACAAAGAACCCCCACTTGTTAATAAATGGTAACAATATGTCTGTTTTGCATATAAAAATCAAGGGGAAGTTGCAGATTTCCAAAAAACGCTTGACAATAACTGGCAATAACTGTAAACTACCTCGCCAGTATGAGTTATTTTGGGCGAAAACCGTTTTGCGACCGGAGAGGTGTAGCCGATGGATGAAAGACCGGGCGATGTCCTGACCATCGAAGATCTGTCCGCCTACCTGAAAATCCCAAGGTCAACGCTCTACAAGCTTGTGCGGGAAGGCAGGATTCCTTCCCAAAAGGTCGGGCGTCATTGGCGTTTTCGAAAGGAAGCCATAGACCGGTGGTTGGACGAAACGCGGGAGGAAGAACCGAAACCCGAGGGAGAAGAGTGATGACGGAACCACTTGCAGACCAGATCATACGGAAGGTCAAGCAAGCCGCTGAACTCTATCACCGGCTACTGTTGGTCGTGGCACCGGCGGGCGCAGGCAAGACCACTGCGCTTCGCGATGTGCTGGATCGCACCGGTGCGCCCCTGGTCAACGTCAACCTTGAGCTTTCCCGCCGGATGCTGGAATTGACGGAGCGCCAGCGGGCCCTGCATCTGCCTCCTCTCCTCCGGGAGATCGTCGGCAGTGGCGGTGGTGAGATGATCCTGCTCGACAACATTGAGGTCATCTTCGATGTTGGCCTGAAGCAGGACCCGCTTCGCCTGCTCCAGGGGCTCTCCCGCAACAAAACCGTGGCGGCCGCCTGGAACGGCGCCATCGTTGAAGATTATTTGACCTATGCCGCTCCGGACCATCCGGAGTACAGGCGCTATGCGATGCGCGATTTTCTGGTGGCAAGCCCGGAGGTGACACCATGAAAACGACAAATTCCATGACAGGGGAGCAGACGCGATGAAATACGGCGACCTGATCCAATTTGAACCCATCGAGTCCGTGGTCCAGTTGCGGGACGCCGACGAAGCGGCTGCGGCCCGACAGCTCGTTCAGACCTATGTCATCTCAGAAGAGATGGCCGAAAAGCTGGTGGGCCTGGTAATTCCCCAGATGCAGTTTGAGCAGCCCACTGATAACAAGGGCCTTCTCGTGGTCGGCAACTACGGCACCGGTAAGTCCCACCTGATGTCGGTGATATCCGGGTTTGCGGAAAATCCCGACCTCGCCGCCAGTTTGAGCAATTCGGACGTAGCGGATGCCGCCGGGAAGGTCGGCGGCCGGTTCAAGGTGGTTCGCACCGAAATTGGAGCCACCACCATGTCGCTGCGGGACATCCTTATGGCCGAGCTGGAAGAGCATCTCGCGGCCATGGGCGTGAGCTACAGCTTCCCCTCCGCGGATCAGGTCTCCAATAACAAGCGTTCCCTTGAAGAGATGATGACCGCGTTTCATCAGGAGTTTCCGGACCATGGCTTGCTTCTCGTGCTGGATGAGCTGCTTGATTATCTGCGTACCCGCAAAGACCAGGAGCTCATCCTGGACCTGAACTTCCTCCGTGAAATCGGCGAGGTTTGCAAGGACCTGCGCTTCCGTTTCATGGCCGGCGTCCAGGAAGCCATCTTCGACAGCCTCCGCTTTTCCTTTGCGGCCGACAGCATCCGCCGGGTGAAGGATCGCTTCGACCAGATCCTCATCGCCCGCAAGGATGTCAAATTCGTGGTGGCTGAACGTTTGCTCAAAAAAACCGGCGAGCAACAGGCCAAGATACGCGACTACCTGACGCCCTTCGGCAAATTCTACGGTCACATGAATGAGCGCATGGATGAGTTCGTCCGCCTCTTCCCGGTGCATCCCGACTATGTCGATACTTTTGAGCGGGTGACCGCCGTTGAGAAACGCGAAATATTGAAAACACTCTCGCTGGCCATGAAAAAGATGCTTGACCGGGACATGCCGGACGACCGGCCCGGGCTCATCGCCTACGACACCTACTGGACCAATCTCCGAGAGAACCCCTCGTTCCGCGCCGTACCGGATATCAAGGCGGTGATCGACTGCAGCCGGGTCCTTGAGTCCCGCATCCGGCAGGCCTTCACGCGCCCGGCCTACAAGCCCATGGCATTGCGCCTCATCCATGCCCTTTCGGTTCACCGGCTGACCACCGGCGACATCTACGCCACCCTGGGCGCAACAGCCGAAGAACTGCGTGACGGGCTCTGCCTCTATCAACCGGGCATCGAAGAACTGGGCGGCGACCCGGCCGACGACCTGCTCTCCCAGGTGGAGACAGTACTGCGGGAAATCCACAAGACGGTCAGCGGGCAGTTCATCTCATCGAACCCGGACAACCGCCAGTTCTATCTGGATCTGAAGAAGACCGACGACTTCGACGCGCTGATCGAAAAGCGGGCCGAGAGCCTCGACGCTTCGCAACTGGACCGTTACTACTACGAGGCCCTGAAACGGGTCATGGAGTGCACGGACCGGACCTATGTGACCGGCTACAAGATCTGGCAGCACGAGCTGGAATGGCTGGAGCGCAAGGCGGCGCGCCAGGGATATCTCTTTTTCGGCGCGCCCAATGAACGATCCACGGCCGTGCCGCCGCGGGACTTTTACCTCTATTTTATCCAGCCTTTCGATCCGCCGCACTTCAAGGATGAAAAGAACGCCGACGAGCTGTTCCTGCGTCTTACCAACAAGGACGACGAATTCCGCACCGCGCTCAGGAATTACGCGGCAGCCCTGGACCTGGCTTCCACCTCGTCGGGGTACGCCAAGTCCACTTACGAGTCCAAGTCATCCCATTTGTTGCGGAACCTTGTACAGTGGCTTCAAAAAAATATGACCACCGCATTTGAGGTAACTTATCAAGGCAAGTGCAAATCTATTCGTGAATGGGCTAAACAGCATTCGCTTAGAGACATGGCCGGGTTAGAACCCCATGAAAGAATCAATTTCAGAGACGTTATCAATTTTGTCGGTAGTATTTGCCTTGCACCCCATTTCCAGGATCAGGCGCCTGAATATCCCTTCTTCTCGGTGCTCATCACCGGAACCAACCGGAACCAGGCCGCGCAGGATGCCTTGCGCTCAATGCTTATCTCCGAATCACGGGCGCCTTCGAACCAGGCCGCGCAGGATGCCTTGCGCGCCATCGCCGGCCAAAATCGCACCAGGCAGGCTACGGCGGTGCTTGACGCCCTGGAACTGCTCGACGGCGAACGGCTCGACCCCGACAAATCGAAATGCGCCCAACAGATCCTCGGCCTGCTCAAGAAGAAAGGTCACGGCCAGGTGGTCAATCGCTCCGAGCTGATCCAGGATAACCAGGGCGTGGAGTACATGGACAAGGACCGGCAGCGGCTGGAGCCCGAATGGGTTACGGTCGTACTGGCCGTCCTGGTCTACTCGGGTGATATAGTCCTCGCCATTCCCGGCAAGAAATTCGACGCCACCGGTCTGTCGCATCTGGCAGGAACCGGCGTGGACGAACTCACGCAGTTCAAGCACATCGAAAAGCCCAAGGACTGGAACCTTCCGGCGCTCAAGGCCCTGTTCGAACTGCTCGGTCTCACCCCCGGCATGGCCCGGCTTGTCACCCAGGGCAAGGAAGAACCGGTTCAGCAGCTTCAGAAGGCCATCTCAGAGTTGGTGGAAAAGCTGGTCGTCCTGCAGCAGAGCCTGCAAAGCGGCCTGCTCTTCTGGGGCCGGAACCTCCTGGCCGAGGAAGATGCGCAGAAACTACGCACCCGGATCGATGAGACCAAGCGCTTTCTGGAATCGCTCCAGGCGTACAGCTCGCCGGGAAAATTAAAGAACTTCCGCTATGACGCCCGGGCGGTAACCTCCCATCGGGACGGACTCAACTCCCTGGCCGAGATCGAATTCTTCCAGGAACTGGTCGCTGATCTCGGTTCCACCGCCTCATTCCTTTCCACCGCCGAGGCGGCGCTGTCCGCCGACCACGAATGGACGGGCAAGATGAAAAAGGCGCGGGGGGAAGTGCTTTCCCGGCTTGCCGACCCGGACAAGCGCGAGGCCGCCACATTCCGTCAGCAAACCCGGCGCAAACTGGCCGACCTCAAAAAGGCCTATGTGCAGACCTATTTGGGAATGCACACCAGGGCGCGGTTGGGCGTGAACGAGGACAAACGCAAGACCGGGCTCATGGGTGACGAGCGCCTCAAGGTGCTGCAGAAGCTCTCCACCATTGAATTGATGCCGCGCCAGCACCTGAGTGACTTTCAGAACCGCCTGGCCGGGTTGAAGAGCTGCTTTGCCCTCACCGAGCAGGAGTTAGACGCTTCGCCGGTGTGCCCGCACTGCAACTACAAACCAGGGGCGGAGCTGCCCACCGCACCTGCGGGAACCGTGTTGGACGGTTTGGACGATGAGCTGGACAAGCTGGCGGCCAACTGGACCCGGACGCTGCTCACCAACCTGGAGGACCCGACCACCCAAGGGAACCTGGACCTGCTCAAGCCCAAGAAGCTGGTGCGCGATTTTATCAAGAAGCGGGAGTTGCCCGACGACCCTGGACAGGATTTCATCCATGCCCTGAGCGAAGCGCTTTCCGGCCTTCAGAAGGTTCCGGTCAAAATCGTTGATCTGGGAGCGGCGCTGCTCTCCGGCGGTTCACCGGCAACGCCGGCCGAGATGAAAAAACGATTCGAGGAATACCTGGACGAACTCACCAAGGGCAAGGAGTCCGGTAAGGTGCGCATCGTATTGGAATAGGAACCACGAATGGACACGAATAAACACGAATGGAGTTTTGAAAAACTCGTTGAGGCTATCCGGCAGGTGCATGAAGAGTTGGCGGCACAGGCAGGCCGGGCAGTCAACATCAGCTTGACGATGCGCAACTGGCTGATTGGGTGTTATATTGCCGAATATGAGCAAAGTGGCGCGGATCGGGCTGAATATGGTGCGCGGTTACTGGAAAACCTTTCTTCACACCTGGCTGAAGGTGGAATGGAAGGTGTGGCAGCACGATCGTTGCGCCAATACCGGCAATTCTATTTGGTCTATCCGAAAATTTGGCAGACGGCGTCTGCCAAATCTCTTGATAATTTTGTTCCCTTATCAATTCGGCAGACACTGCCTGCCAAATCAATGAAAACATTGTCGCAACCAACGCAACCCGCCATCCCAGCCTCAGATTTGCTCCCAAAACTCTCCTTCAGCCATTTCGCGGAATTGATTGCAATTCCGGATGAAACGAAACGCACCTTCTACGAAATCGAGTGCATCCGGGGAAATTGGTCAGTTCGGGAACTGAAACGGCAGATCAACAGCCTGTACTACGAAAGATCCGGCTTATCCAAAAACAAGAAAAAGCTGGCGGCGCTGACACAGGAAGGTGCGGAATCCGCCGATCCCAAACTGGCGATACGCGACCCTTACGTCTTTGAGTTTCTCGGCTTGAAACCAAGGGAAGTCATGAGTGAGTCTCATCTGGAAGAACAACTCCTTGATAAATTGCAGGAATTCCTGCTGGAGCTGGGCCACGGGTTCTGTTACGAGGCCCGTCAAAAGCGGATTCTGATCGGGGATACCCACAACCTCGTGGACCTTGTTTTCTATCATCGTATTCTCAAGTGCCACGTGCTGGTGGAGCTAAAACTCGGACACTTCAGCCATGAAAACATCGGCCAGCTCAACACCTATGTAAGCTGGTACAAGAAAAACATGATAACCGATGGAGATAATCCGCCCATCGGCATTCTTTTGTGTACACAGCGTGACCATACACTGGTGGAATATGCGCTAGCCGGCATGGACAACGGGCTTTTCGTTTCCAAATATCAACTTGAGCTTCCAAGGAAGGAAGAAATGCAACGATTTATCGAAGAGCAGGTGCGGGAAACAGGATCATGAAGCTGTTAATGGGATCACAAATGGCTATTATCCACCGGAGAGTGACCAAGTTACTGCACAAGTCGGCTATGCCCATGGGTGAACTTGGTCACTGGAGAAGTGACCAAGTAGAAGGCCACGAATGAACGCCACTATAAATGAACGCCACTATAGATAGTTATTATCATCTTCAGGGATTATCCATTTGCCCCCATTGGCGTATAATACGGAAACTCGACAATGAACCTGTTAATGCAAGTGAATCAGTGAGAGGACAGGACAACATTATTTTATAAGGAACACGTTACACGATGAGGTAAGACCAGACATGCCTGCAACACTAACACCTTTACGATATCCAGGCGGTAAAACAAAATATGCCGACCTGTTTGTCGATATTATTTTGGCCAATCATCTTGATAATTGTACTTTCGTTGAGGTTTTTGCGGGTGGGGCCGGTGCTGCAATCTCGTTGTTTCTAAAGGGGCATGTAAAGTCCCTGATCCTTAATGATCGCGATGTTGCGATCTATTCGTTCTGGAAATCCGTTAAAGAATATCCACAAGAGCTTATCAAACTTATCCGAAGTACCCGGATTAGTATGGCGGAATGGAGACGACAAAAGGCAATCTATGACAACAAAGACGACAGCAATATACTCATCCTTGGTTTTGCCACATTTTTCCTGAATCGTTGTAACCATTCGGGAATCTTGGGAGCCAGACCTATTGGAGGTATGAAACAGAAAGGAAATTACAAATTAAATTCAAGATATAATAAATCCACCTCTATCGCAAAGATAGAGGCTATTGCCGAGCAGTCGGACTCTCTTGAAGTTTTCAATCTGGATGGATTGTGCTTTTTGGATCTTCTGAAACTGAATTACGGGGGCAGGAAATGCTTGGTTTATTTCGACCCACCATACTACCAGAAGGGGCCGGCCCTTTACCTGAACCATTTTAATAATGAAGACCATAGAGCCCTTCGGGATGAAATTTTGGAATGCCCATTTCCATGGGTGCTTTCGTACGATACCCATAAAGACATCATAGATATGTACAACAACTATGATTGCAATTTGTATCGAAATAGCCTCAGACATACAATTAACGGGAATACAAAGGCTGAGGAGTTGATTGTCAGCAAACTGAGTCTTCCAAACTATCTGGAATCAGTTCATAGTATCAACAACCGGGGTAGAGCATGAGTAATCATACAAAAGTAGATGGCTTCGAAATTACAAAGTTCAGGCGCTTCAAAGATATTTCCCTCCAATTTGGCCCCCATATAACACTTATAACGGGCCAAAACGGGACGGCCAAGTCGACTCTCTTGGGAATGCTGGCACAGCCTTTTTCATTTGGGGTGGTGCACGGCAGCACAGCAGGAGCTTCCGACCACTCGACATATACGAAAAACTATCACGGACTAAAACTTCAGGAATTCAGAGACCTTTCCGGAAAACCATTTATGTATGATTGCGATGATGTGTTTCGCCTGTCGGAGAAATATGATTTCGGAAAAAAGTACCAGTATAAAACGAAATTGATATTTCCGTCAGGTGAAGTGACCAATCTGCCCGAGAACTGCCTGCTAACCAAATCGCGAGATCGAAAAAAAGGAGACAAAATAACAGGCATGCGTTTTGTAACTGGTCCCCGTGCCAGTCACAAACCAGGCGAAGGAAACTTTCCCCATCCGGCAATCTACATTGGATTGAATCGCTTATGGCCTTTGGCCGCGATTAAGAAATGTACATTTTCCGACGATACTATTTCTGATGAAGATGGAAAATGGTATCTCAGTAAATACAATGAAATTCTTTGTCTGGAAGAGAATGACAATAGCGCCAAGTACATGGATACTATGGAAAAAAGGAAGTTTATCACTCCTGAAAGCAGTAATTACGATGGCGAGAGCTGCTCAGCCGGGCAGGATAATCTTAGTCAAATATTGACGGCGATTCTCTCTTTTCGTGGACTTAAAAAAAAGCTGGGAGACAAATACCGTGGTGGGCTATTTCTGATCGATGAGCTGGATGCCACGCTTCATGCCTTTTCACAGGATAAACTTCTTGAACTGCTCTGCAATGTATCAACTGAACTTGGCTTGCAGGTTATTGCGACATCGCATTCTTTACGCCTTCTTGCAAAAGCGTATCAATCCCCTCTCAAAAAAAATATCAAGGTTCTAAACCTTGCTAATGAAAATTCCGGCATTGTTAAGCGATCATTTTCAACCTATCAAGAAATTAAGGACCACTTGAAAATAGAATCTACTCCCCCTCCAACAAGAAATCCGCGGAAAGTATTAGTCTTTTTCGAAGACAAAGAAGGCGAATGGCTTTTTAGACAGATTTGCGGTTCAAAATTACGAAACTATATTTCTGTTGGGAATATCACTAGTTTTCGTGCAGATGTTTTGAAGATTATTGGGGAACTATCAAAAAAGCTGCCGCAGTTACAGGATGTAATTATTGTTCCTGACGGTGATATGGCAAACACATGGACCAACCCGCCCAAAAACCTACTGGCTTTACCTGGCGGAAAATGTCCTGAAACCCTTGTCTATGGGCACTTGTACTCTATGAGTGATTCAGATCCTTTCTGGAAAAGCATCAGCACCACCTACACCCGACAATTTGCTATAATTTCTAAAGGAGGGATATCTTTACAACAAGGTGATGACAAGAATTGGGTGAAAACGAGGTATGCTGGCCAAAGCCAACATTGGGGGATAGCAAACCATAAGATTTTCAAGTCTTGGGTGAAAGCGAACAAATCAGATTGTCTGGGTTTCTGCAAAAAATTTATCAAGCTACTCAAGGGACGATACAAGGGTGAGATCCCCAAAACGGTAATTGATAGAACGCTTGCGGAATTCAAGAATTCTTGACAGACAAACAAAGGTGAAGCCTTAGACTAAATTTGAATTGTTGTGGACCTCCGAAAGGATAACAAAATTTGGGTTTTTAAGGAAAACCATAAATGAATACGAATAGAAACGTATTATTCCAGCATGTTATTACCAATCTTTCGTGTTTATCTATGGTCTAAATGGAATTGCAATATGACGAACAAACAAAAGCAACTTTTCAAAACAAAAATTGTTCCCGCCAAGCCAGGTTCAGGCAAACTTTTTGAAGAGGAGTTTGTGGTGGATGAAGGGCCGGTGGAATGTCTGGGTATGACATTTGAGGATGACGAGAAGCGTCGATCGTATTTTCTGGAGATACTGCGCGAAAAACTTAAGGACCCGGAGTTCCGCAAAATCGAGGGATTCCCCATTGGCGAGGACGAGGAGATCCTGTCCCTGTCCGATCCGCCGTATTACACGGCCTGCCCGAATCCGTTTATTGGGGACTTCATCAAACACTATGGTAAACCGTATGACCCGGCTGCCGATGACTATCGCAGGGAGCCGTTTGCGGCAGATGTGAGCGAGGGGAAGAACGACCCGATCTATAACGCTCACTCCTATCACACCAAGGTGCCCCACAAGGCCATCATGCGGTACATCCTCCATTACACCGAGCCGGGGGATATTGTTTTCGACGGGTTCTGCGGTACGGGAATGACGGGGGTAGCAGCACAACTGTGCGATGATCCAAATACTCTCGCGGCGCTCGGATATACACTGAAGCCAGATGGTGAGCTTTTTGACGAAAGCGGAAAGAGCATCGGAAGAAGGGGTTGCCGAAAGGCTATCCTGAACGATCTCTCCCCGGCAGCAACGCTTATCACTGCAGGGTACAACTTAACAAGGTTTCCCGAATCATTTTCCAAATTCGCCACAGATTTACTGGAGAAATTCAATCGTAAATACGGGTGGATGTATCAGACGAAGGACGCCGAATCGGGGGACACCTGTGATATCGAATTTGCAGTTTGGTCAGAGGTGTTTAGTTGTCCTTATTGTTCTGGCGAGTTGGAATTCTGGACACTGGCATACGATACATCAACCGGCAAGATTATAGACAATCCCACCTGTCAGCACTGCTCTGCCGAAGTTTCAAAACGCGGTCTTCTCCGCCACACTACCAAGTACTACGACAAGGCTGTTGGAGCGACCCGTACCAAGCAGATTCTGAAGCCTGCTGAAATCCGATATCGGCACCGTGGAGCGAAAAAGAAGAAACTTCCGGACGAAAACGACCTCCAAATCCTGACGAAGATCGAGAAAATGCTGGATGAGATCGACTATCCCACCGAGCTAATGATGTTCACGCCTGAAGGCGAAGAATGGGGGGATCAATATCGAGGCTATCATGAAGGCATCAGTCGGGTACACGATTTTCACCTCATCCGCCAGCTTGTTGCCTTCTCCATCCTCTGGAATAGTGCTGACGACCTCCCATCAGAAGAAGCAAAGCGTTTGTGGCGGTTTACACTTCAGGGCATCGCTGTTAGTTTCACTCGACGTAATAGGTTCAGGCAGAAGGCCTATTCTCAAGTCAACACAAACCTCAGTGGAACCTTGTATATCGGTTCGACTGTGAGTGAGCCGAGTCCAACATACGTGCTGACCGGAAAGCTGAAACGCTTCCAGAAGGCAATCCCATCATCTGAACGCGGGAATATCGTCACAACCCAATCGCTGGCATCCTTGCTTGTTCCAGATAACTCAGTCGACTACGTCTTCATTGATCCGCCATTTGGAGACAATCTCCCCTATGCTGAATTGAATTTCCTGTGGGAAGCATGGCTTCGCGTGTTTACAAAAATAGAGCAGGATGCGATTGTTAGTAAAAAATGGAAAAAAGATTTGGGCGTTTACACCGAGATGATGGCGGCCTGTCTGGAAAAAGTCTATCGGCTTCTTAAGCCCGGCCGTTGGGTAACAATCGAATTTCATAATTCAAAAAATGCCGTGTGGACGGCCATTCAGGAGGCGTTGGGGAAAGCTGGTTTTATCATTGCTGATATCCGCGTTCTTGACAAAGGAATGCTGACCAAGAAACAGCTCAATGCAAATGCAGTTAACAAGGATTTGGTCATCTCCGCCTACAAGCCAAACGGTGGCTTGGAGGAACGCTTCAAGATCACCGCCGGAACGGAAGGTGGTGTTTGGGATTTTGTCCGCACCCACCTGAAACAACTCCCAGTATTTGTCTCCAAAAATGGTCAAGCGGAGGTAGTTGCTGAACGACAAAATTATCTGCTCTTTGACCGCATGGTGGCCTTCCATGTTCAGCGGGGGGTGACGGTTCCCTTATCCGCAGCCGAGTTTTACGCCGGCCTCGAACAACGTTTCCCTCCACGCGACGGCATGTATTTCCTTCCGGATCAGGCGGCCGAGTACGACAAGAAACGGATGACGGTCAAGGAGGTACTCCAGCTTCAGCTTTTCGTCTCCGACGAGGCGTCGGCCATTCAGTGGCTCAAGCAGCAGCTCACTAAGAAGCCGCAGACCTTCCAGGACATTCACCCGAAGTTTCTCAAGGAAATTGGCGGATGGCAAAAGTATGAAAAGGCCCTGGAACTTTCCGAATTGCTGGCGCAGAACTTCCTGCGCTACGACGGCAAGGGCGACGTGCCCAGCCGGATTCACAGCTACCTCTCCTCGAATTTCAAGGAGTTGCGCAATCTGGAAAAGGACGATACCGCGCTCAAGGCCAAGGCCAAGGACCGCTGGTACGTGCCCGACCCGAACAAGGCCGGCGACCTGGAGAAGCTGCGCGAGCGGGCCCTGATGCGGGAGTTCGAGGAATACCTGCCTGGGCCGCGCACGGCGCGGCAGGCAGGCCGCGAATCGAAACGGAAACGCCTGAAGGTGTTCCGCCTCGAGGCCGTCCGGGCCGGATTCAGGAAGGCCTGGCAGGAGCGCGACTACGCCACGATCATCGCCGTGGCCCGCAGGATACCCGAAAAAATTCTCCAGGAAGACCCCAAGCTCCTCATGTGGTACGATCAGGCGATCACTCGTACAGGAGAATAGAATATGGCCAAAATAGAAGGCATTAGAATTCAAAATTACCGTGTCTTAAAAGATGTCACATTGGGCAAGCTCTGGAATACACAACAGGAGCAGCCTTTAACTCCAATGACAGCGGTTATAGGGAAAAATGGCGTGGGAAAAAGTTCGCTGTTCGATGCGTTCGGTTTTTTGTCTGATTGCTTGAAAAATGGAGTTGAAGAGGCTTGCGACGCTCACGAAAGGGGTGGTTACGAAAAGATTATATCCCAAGGTGAAACAGGCCCGATAAAATTTATCATATATTACAAAGAGAGTGGTAATGCTCGGCCTATAACATATGAACTGGCTATTGCACTGGACAACTCAAATCGGCCTTATGTTCAAAAAGAGCGGTTAAGGCAACGAAGGAAAGGCCAAAAACATGGTTGGCCATTCTCATTCCTAATTCTGAATGAAGGTAAGGGTGTTGCATGGAAAGAAGAAATTGAAGGGCGGCAGATTGATGAAGAAAAAGTTCAACTGGATTTGTTTGGTCTTATTGAAAGTGTAAAAGATGCATCTTTAGAGGAAAGTAGATCAACAGAGGTCGTTGAGTTGGAGGATAAACGGAAGTTAGGTATTGCCACTCTTGGTGCACTTAAGCAGCATCCCAGAATTTCAGCTTTTCGTAAATTTATAGAAAACTGGTATTTAAGTTACTTTACGCCAGATGCCGCACGTAGCCTACCGCTTGCCGGGCCCCAGAAGCACTTAGATATTCATGGGGATAACCTTGGAAATGTCGTGCAGTATATGGAACGGGAACATCCAAAGCGATTCCAGACTATACTGAACAGAATTGCCAACAAAATACCAGGAATTGATAAGATCGATACAGAAAAATCCAATGATGGAAGGCTGTTGCTTCGTTTCAACGACAGGGGTTTTAATGACCCATTTTATTCTCAGCAGATGTCTGATGGGACATTGAAAGTCTTTGCATATTTACTGTTGCTTGAAGATCCAAGCCCGCCGCCCTTTCTTTGTATAGAAGAGCCAGAAAATGGTTTATATCACAAACTTCTTGAGTCTTTGGCAAAGGAATTCCGTGAGCATGCAACAGGCCGAAAAGGAGGCTCGCAGGTCTTTATCACGACTCACCAGCCCTATTTTGTAGACGCACTCGAATCCGAAGAGGTGTGGATTCTAGAAAAAGGGCAGGATGGGTTTTCTACCATACGCAGGGCGAGTGACGACTCCATTGTTAAAAATATGGTTGCCGAGGGCTTGCCGCTGGGTGGGCTTTGGTACAGCGATTATCTGGACGCGAGGTGATCAGATGCATTTCGAGATACTCGTTGAAGACCTGTCCGGAAAAAAAATGCTCGATTTCCTTGTTCCCAAGATTATCGGTGATGACCATACATTCAAGGTTCACCACTATAAAGGAATCGGACATATTCCAAAAAACCTTGTCGCTGCTGGAGATGCCAATAAACGCATCTTGCTTGACCAACTGCCACGTCTTCTTCGTGGCTATGGCAACACTTTTGCCAATTATCCAGCCGATTATCCGGCGGCAGTCGTTCTGGTCTGTGATCTTGACGACAAGTGCCTTAAAACCTTTCGGCAAGAGTTATTTACGATACTGAATGGCTGCATTCCTCAGCCGGAAACCCGGTTTTGTATTGCGATTGAAGAGGGTGAGGCTTGGTTTCTTGGGGACATCCCAGCGGTCAAATCCGCTTATCCAAAGGCTAAAGACGCTGTCCTGAATGCATACGTGAATGATTCCATTTGTGGTACCTGGGAGTGCTTGGCAGATGCAGTCTATTACGGAGGCTCAACCACCCTTTTAGCCAAAGGCTGGCAGGCGGTCGGCGCCGAAAAATCTCAATGGGCTGAAAAGATCAGTCCTCGCATGGATGTTGCAAATAATGTGTCACCAAGTTTTGTGTATTTTCGGCATAAGTTGCTCGAACTCGCAGGGGCAATGGCCTGATGGAGTCACTCTGGCGATACAGCCCGGACCACGGGCAACTCTGCCAGGTCATCAAGACCCGGACGCTATGGGGCGAGACGACCTGCCGGGTGTGGCTGCCCGGACGCGATTCGGTGCTCCGCATCCCTGCGTCCGGACCCGCCTCCCTGGAGGATTCAGGAGCAGGGAGCGCTGACGGTATCGCCTATGTCGCCTCCGCCCCACGCGTAGCCGATGTCCTGACCCGGGATTTCTTGCTTGCGCCCATTGAATCGTCGGTCAACCCGCTGCCGCACCCAATCAAGGCCCTTGCCCGCGCGATCGCCGGAGATCGGGTTCGTTACCTGCCGGCCGACGGGGTCGGACTGGGAAAAACCATCAAGGCCGGACTCATTTTTCGTGAACTGAAGCTGCGCGAGCGGGCCCTGATGCGGGAGTTCGAGGAATACCTGCCTGGGCCGCGCACGGCGCGGCAGGCAGGTCGCGAATCGAAACGGAAACGCCTGAAGGTGTTCCGTCTCGAGGCCGTCCGGGCCGGGTTCAGGAAGGCATGGCAGGAGCGCGACTACGCAACGATCATCGCCGTGGCCCGCAGGATACCCGAAAAAATCCTCCAGGAGGACCCCAAGCTCCTCATGTGGTACGACCAGGCGGTAACAAGAACAGGAGGTGATGCATGAAACTCACAAAAATGAAACTGGAAAGATTTACGGCCTTTGAGAGACTTGATCTCAACTTGTCTGAGGGTGTCAATGTTTTTGTTGGCGCCAATGCAACCGGCAAAACACATTTGATGAAATTGGCCTACGCCTCCTGTGATATTACCAAGACCAAGCTTGATTTTGCGGAAAAATTGATTCGGACCTTTTTACCTTCTGGCCGTGCACTAGGACGTCTTGTAAAACGCCTGAAAGCAAGTTCCCGTTGTGCAGTTGAGGTGTTTCGTGGGGAGATTAAAATGCGGGCGTCTTTTACAAACCACACTACCAAAGCCGAAAACGCCACCCTAACCAGCATCAACAGATGGAAGGAAGACCCAATAGAAAGCGTTTACATCCCTGTTAAGGAGATGTTGTCAAATGCTCCGGGATTTCGTTCTCTATATTCACAACGGGAAGTTCATTTCGAAGAGGTTTATGCCGATATTCTTGACCGAGCATATAGGCCCGCATTGCGTGGACCAACTGACAGGTCACGTAAAGAGCTTATGAACTCTTTACAAAAAGCCATAGATGGAAAAGTCACCATAAAAGAAGAAGAATTTTTTTTAAGAAACAAGCAGGGTGATCTTGAATTTTCATTACTCGCTGAAGGCATCCGAAAACTTGGATTGCTATGGCTTTTAATTCAAAATGGGACATTACGTAATGGCTCGGTACTTTTTTGGGATGAACCTGAAACAAATCTTAACCCCAAGCTGTTTGGTGTATTGATGGAGATTATCTTGGAACTCCAACGCGTTGGTGTCCAGGTTTTTCTGGCAACCCACGATTATGTCATTCTCAAAGAGCTCGATTTGAGAAAGCGAGAGAAAGATAAGATCAAATTCCACTCGCTTTACAGGGACAGTGAAACAAAAGATGTTTTATGCCACTCTGCAAGCAGCTATTTGGAGATTCATCCAAATGCCATCGCTGAAGTCTTTGCTGATTTGTATGATCGTGAGGTTAAAAGAAATCTGGAGGGCTAAAAATGACTGTTTTAACTGAAGGCAATCTGCAAATAACTATTCCAACCGGCATAACCGCCAGAAAATTCGATGATACCCGCCATGGACTGGCTCATTGCATGAAAGCTGTAGATTTTATCGTTGAACTGAACGATCGTTACTTTTTTATTGAATTCAAAGACCCTCAACATCCGAATAGTATGGCCGGTGACAGAAAAAAATTTGTAGAGAAGTTCCTGGCCGGAAATATCGACGAAGATTTTAAATATAAATACCGCGATTCTTTCCTATACGAATGGGCATCAGGCAAGGCAGTTAAGCCCATTTATTATTATGTCCTGGTGGCCCTTGATACGCTGACGGAAGCTGAACTGATAACCCGCACCGACGATCTCAAACGTAAATTACCCTATAATGGCCCACCAATGGGGGCATGGAAGAAAAGAATCGTTGCCGGTTGTGCAGTATTTAATATTGTAGCATGGAATAAAAACTTGCCGTCTTATCCTATTACACGGATTAGTCCATAAATGAATGGGAACTGGTATTACAGTCTCGAACATGGGCAGACACGCCAAATCATCGAGATCCGGACGCTTTGGGGAAAGATGACCTGCCGGGTATGGCTGCCCGGACGAGATTCGCTGGTCTGCGTCCCTTCCTCCAGGCTTACCTCCCTGGAGGATTCAGGAGCAGGGAGCGCTGACGGTATCCCCTGTGTCGCCTCCGCCGCACGCGTAGCCGATGTCCTGACCCGGGATCTCTTGCTTGCGCCCATTGAATCATCGGCCATCCGGCTCCCGCACCCAATCAAGGCCCTTGCCCGCGCGATCGCCGGAGATCGGGTTCGTTACCTGCCGGCCGACGGGGTCGGACTGGGAAAAACCATCAAGGCCGGACTCATTCTTCGTGAACTGAAGCTGCGCGAGCGGGCCCTGATGCGGGAGTTCGAGGAATACCTGCCTGGGCCGCACACGGCGCGGCAGGCAGGCCGCGAATCGAAACGGAAACGCCTGAAGGTGTTCCGCCTCGAAGCCGTCCGGGCCGGGTTCAGGAAGGCATGGCAGGAGCGCGACTACGCCACGATCATCGCCGTGGCCCGCAGGATACCCGAAAAAATCCTCCAGGAGGACCCCAAGCTCCTCATGTGGTACGACCAGGCGATCACTCGTACAGGAGAATGAATAAATGTTAAAGAAACTGCGCATAAAAAATTTTAAGTTATGGAAAGACACGGGAAGTATCCGCATGGCTCCGATTACGTTGTTTTTCGGTGCGAACAGTTCAGGCAAATCCAGTATTGGACAATTTTTGATGATGCTTAAACAGACAATTGAATCTCCTGACCGTAAAGCTGTTTTTTATCCAGGCGGTAGAACCTCGGCGGTTCAACTCGGTTCTTTTCAGGAAATGGTATTTCATCGAGACCCTATCAATAGAATTAATTTCGAATACGAATGGGACTTGCAGGATTCGTTAAAATTTAAAGACCCTATTTCTGGTCATTCTTTTTCTGGAGACACATTGTCTTTTGAAGCTGAAGCTGGAGTAGGCTCAAAAGATCAACATTCTCTGGTAGTCGATCGCTTGAGATACCAAGTGATCGAAAAAAAAGAAATAACTGCCTCTATCGGGATGGAGCGTAAGTCTGGAACCAAAGCTGAATATAAAGTTAAATCTGAAAAGTATTCATTAAAAAGGCAAAAGGGCCGTGCTTGGTATCCTAGGGCACCTGTTCGTTTTTATGGATTTCCAGACGAAGTGGTTGCATACCATCAAAATGCAGATTTTGTTCAATCGTTGAACTTCGAGCATGAAAAGCTTTTTGGAATGCTTAGCTATCTTGGCCCACTTCGTATTAGGCCCGAGAGGCTGTATTCATGGACCGGAATCGAACCCGAAAGCGTTGGATATTCTGGGGAGAACACAGTCGCCGCAATTTTGGCTGCCCGAAATAGAAAAATAAGCTTGGTTAAACCAAGAGCGAAACGGGCATCACCAGCCAAGCTCTTCGAAGAAATTATTGCATTGAAGCTCGTGGAAATGGGATTAATTAAAGAATTCAAAGTCAATCCCATTTCAAAACAACGCCAGGAATACGAAGTCAAGATTCGCACCAAAGGATCAAGGGATTGGGTGGATCTTCCTGATGTTGGCTTTGGCATTTCTCAAGTGCTACCGGTTCTTGTCCAATGCTTCTATGCCCCTGCCAATTCAATTATAATTATGGAACAGCCGGAAATTCATCTTCATCCCAGTGCGCAATCGGTTTTGGCTGATGTGATGGTTGATGTCATCAGTTCCAAAGAAAATGGCGCAGATAGAAACATCCAGTTGGTAATCGAAACACACTCAGAACATTTCCTGCGACGACTTCAAAGACGGATCGCCGAGGGCGCTGTTTCACAGAATAGAGTTTCGGCTTATTTCGCCAATATCGCTAAGCTCCCCGCAAAACTGGAGCCTCTGAGAATTGACTTGTTCGGCAATATTCAGAATTGGCCTGATAATTTCTTCGGCGATGAGATGGAAGATATCACCGAACAATCCAAGGCTGCATTGGAAAAGCGTATCTCAATGAACACCGACCAGGAGGGTGCCTATGATGGGTAACCTTCCGAATAAGTGCCTGGTGGATACCAATGTACCGAAGACAGCGAATTTGTCCACTAATCCTGCTGAAATCCCCAGCGAGTTGACCAATTGCGTGTGGAATTGCGTGGAAGCTATAGAACACGTCGTCAATAAAGGCGGCTTGGTTATCGATTCGGGAGATGAAATATTTTCCGAATACCGCCAAAATCTATCCCTGAGCGGGCAACCCGGAATTGGCGACCGGTTTATGAAATGGGTCCATGATTATCAGTGGAATCCTGCTAAAGTGAATCGGGTTTCAATCACAAAAAACAATGAATCCTATGATGAATTCCCTCATCATGCTATGTTGGCTGGTTTTGATCAATCGGACAAAAAATTTATTGCCGTTGCCAATGCTCATTCTGAAAAACCACCGATCTTACAAGCGACGGACAGCAAGTGGTGGGGGTGGAAAGACGTATTTACAAAAATCGGAATTACCGTCAATTTCCTATGCCCTGATTATACAAGGGAAAAATATGAAGATAAGATGGAAGAGTGAAAGACGAATTTTTCAAATATCCATCCACACCACACCTGACACTCCTTGACAATATCGAGGTTCGGGACAACAAAGTTATGTCGGAATTTGAGCAGAAGCAATTCCTTCAGCATGAACTCGTCATTGAAGAAAAAGTGGATGGGGCCAATCTGGGAATATCGTTTGACCCTAGAGGAAATATTAGGGCACAAAATAGAGGCTCGTACTTGCCACTCCCAAGTTATGGACAATGGAAAAAGCTTAAAGAGTGGTTGATACCAAGAACCGATTCTCTTTTTGATCATTTGTCCGACCGCTATATTCTGTTTGGAGAATGGTGCTATGCAATTCATTCGGTTTTCTATGATCAATTGCCAGACTGGTTCCTTGGATTCGATATCTACGATAAACACGCCGCACGCTTTTTAGCATGTTCTGGTCGAGATGAAATTTTCAGAGCGATTGGTGTCTCTCAAGTTCCGGAGCTTAATCGAGGCCATTTCAATCTTGATGAATTAACTCAATTATTATCGAAATCACAACTTAGCGATGCGCTGGCGGAGGGACTTTATCTTCGCTTTGACCAAGGCGATTGGCTTGTTCAAAGAGCCAAATTGGTTTGTCCCATGCTTATCCTGTCTGTTAAAGAGCATTGGTCACGTTCAGTCATGAGGGCCAATCGGTTGAAAATGGGAACCTGAAAATGAGTGATCCAAGCTCTAAAAGCGACAAAACGTGGCATTTCAGCCCGGACCATGGGCAACTCTGTCAGGTCATCAAGACCCGGACGCTATGGGGCGAGACGACCTGCCGGGTGTGGCTGCCCGGTCGCGATACGGTAGTTCGCGTCCCTGCGGCCGGACCCGCCTCCCTGGAGGATTCAGGAGCAGGGAGCGCTGACGGTATCGCCCACGTCGCACTCGCTGCCCGACGCAAAATCATCGAACGCATCGGCCTGCCGCAGGCCCGCGACTATCGTTTAAACTTGCTCCGGCAGGAAGAACGCTCCTGGAACGAGAAACTCAAGGGCAAGGCTCAGGTTCACCCGGAAATGGCGCTTCTTCTTGTCGTCCGGGTTGAGGGAGGCGCCCATGAGCAACTGGCGTGACCAGATTCTCAGAGAGTTCACCCCCAATGTCGCCCGGCTGACTCTGGTTGCCGACCCGGACGGCCTGCTTCTGGAAGAAAGCGTTCTTGCAGGCATACACGACCGTGGTTTTGAACTGGTTCCGTTCGAGGATCATGTCGCCTTTCGGTATGCCTACGAATCCAGGTTTCGTTCCCGCTGGGACCGGGGTGAGCAGGCAGACCTGGTGGTCGTGCTGCGTTCCGCGGCCGGCGACCTCGGCTGTCTGCCCTACGATCTGCTCCAGGCCGGTCGCAGACTGTCATTCAACCTCGGGGAGATATTCCCGAACCTGCGCTATCCCATTGTGACCGCCTTGGACCGTGGCGATCTGGACGCGCTCTACGAAGCCCAGAAGCGCCATGCTCCCGGGGTGCTGGGCGATAACGCTACAAAGGAATTTGTTCTGCGCCATGTCTTTGAGGTCGCCCCGGAGTTCATCCGCAAGCCGTCCGATCTGATACGGGTGCTGTTACGCCGCCACTATCGGGAGCAGCGCATCCCGGCGTTGCTTGATGAGCGCTTTGTTCAGGTGCTGCGCCAACAGGGCGGTTTTGAAGAGTGGGGCCTCGAAACAATTATCCCGGACCGGGAAGCCTTTTTCGCTTTTCTCCAGGAACGCTGGCCCATTTTTCTCAATCGGTCGGCAACCCGGGACACCAACGGCGTTCGCGAAGATGAGAAACCCCACGGCTTTGAGTATCCCGGCCCTTCGGATTTGCCCTTCGACCATAACGACATCCGTGTCTACATCGACAACCTGTTTGTCGAAGGACTGCTTGAAGCGGTTCCCCATGAAAAAGTTGAGTCGCTCTCCAAGACCTGGCTCGCCATTGGCATCCTGACGGACGAGCAGGCAGACCGGACGAAACGCGTGGATGGCCTTCTCGATACCTTGGCGGCGAATATTCCCGACGAGGAGGCGCGGCACGACGACTGGCTCCACTTTGCCAAAACCTGGGCGGAGCTGGTGGCCCTGGCACTAAATTCCAATGCGGTGTTGCCGGAACCGGCGCGCCAGAAGATGGAGACGCTTCAAGTCCAGATAGATGCCGCACTCGGGCGGTGGCTGACAAAACGCTATGCAGGATTGGTCAACCTGCCCCCGGCTCCACCGGTCATGCTTCACCATATTCCCCGTTTCCTCTCCCGACACATCAACGATGCAACGCAACACAAGGCTGCGTTCGTCCTGGTCGATGGCCTTGGGCTGGATCAGTGGATTGTCATCCGAAAGGAAATCGCCAGGCAGCGAGTCAATTACCGCTTTCGTGAGAACGCGGTGTTCGCATGGATACCGACCATCACGTCTGTTTCGCGCCAGGCGGCCTTTGCAGGAAAACCACCGATCTATTTCCCGAACAGCATCCATACCACTAACAAAGAACCGGCGTTGTGGATGCAATTCTGGGTCAACCAAGGGCTGATACAGCAAGAAATCGCATATGCCAAGGGGCTGGGAACCGGCACCCTGGAAAACGTGGAAGAGATTGCTGCCCGTCCCAGGACACGGGTGATGGGTCTGGTTGTCGACAAAGTGGACAAGATCATGCACGGCATGGAGCTTGGCGCTGCTGGCATGCACAACCAGGTTCGTCAATGGGCCGCAGGGCCGTTCTTGACGCAACTGTTCGACTTGCTGCTGGAGAATGGATTCCGTGTCTACCTGTCGTCGGATCACGGCAATATCCAGGCGTCAGGTTGTGGGCGGCCCGCCGAAGGAGCCGTGGCGGATCTGCGCGGAGAGCGCGCTAGAATCTACCCCGCTTCCTTATTGCGCGGTCAGGTTAAGGAAAGATTCCCGGACGCCATTGAATGGCCGCCTATCGGGCTGCCGGAGGACTATCTACCCCTGCTTGCTCCGCCTCGCGCCGCGTTTGTCCGCAAGACCGAAAGCCTTGTCGGGCATGGCGGCGCTTCTCTTGAAGAACTCATCGTCCCTCTTGTTGAAATTGAGAGGAGGGACACATGAACGGACGGAAGGTACAGGTCGGTTTTAGCCAACGCATCCGACTCGAATGGTTCGAGCAGACGGCCAATCTGATACTGGCCGGGAATGACAAGGCCACAATCAACGACTCGCTCCAAGATTTGCTGCAAAACAAGGTGTCGGTCGGTGGAAAGTCCGTCAGGGGAAATCGGGAAAAGGTTATCACTATTCTTTTGAAGACCTGGCTCACCGTGCCTCGTGAATTAGAGAGGTTGCGGAACGAGGGTCTGGAGATGCTCCGGAACCTTCCGCGCAAAGACCGAATTGCCGTTCACTGGGGCATGACACAGGCGGCATATCCTTTTTGGGGTGCGGTCGCCGCCCACACCGGCAGACTATTACGGCTTCAGGGAACAGCTGCTGCCGCTCATGTTCAGCGACGGGTCAAAGAGGAGTACGGAGAACGCGAAACCGCATCACGGGCCGCCCAGCGCGTGCTTCGATCATTTATCGATTGGGGCGTCTTGAAAGAGACGGGCGACAAAGGCGTCTATGGCCGAGGGAATCAGTATCCGGTGGAAGCCCCTAGGCTCATAGCCTGGCTGGCGGAAGCGTCCCTCCGCGCCAGGATCAACGGATCGGCCGCCACAAGAGACCTGCTCGACAGTCCAAGCATCTTTCCATTCCGCTTGGCCCATATCTCAGCCGAACATGTGGCATCCCTTTCACCGCGTCTGAATGTCCTGCGGCACGGTTTGGATGACGACCTTGTGATGCTGCGTGAGGATCATTGCAAAGAAACAAAAAGAAGCAAACCCGGGGAGTCCGAGAGTAGCTTATGACGAAATCGGACCGGGTGATTTTCCAATTTGAGGAATATAACTGCGACAGGCCGCCCGGACACTCTCCGCCACGGCGAAAGCGTCTGAAGGTTGCGCCCTTGGAATGGGCAATCGATCATCTGTTTTTGACATGGCGGGTTTCGGCCGGGGTGGAAAAGCTACCATACCAGGCAATCGGCCACCAGCTCCCAGAGGTATTTAATTGTCAGGTCATCCATTGCATAGTTGGCTTGTACCGCATTGAGCTGGCCGTGGCAGCTATGGCACGGCATCACCACCATATCGGCGCCGGTGGCGCGGATTTGATCCATTTTACGGCGGGCGTAGTGAATCCGCTCATCAGTAAAGCCGTTGACCAGAGCGCCGCCACCGCCGCCACAGCAGATTTGGTTGTCCGCTGTTGGATAGAGATCAACCCACTCTTTTACACACCGGCGTAAAATCCAGCGTGGCTCTTTAAAAAAACCGTGGCCGAATCGCTTTTGCGCCCGCCGCCCGTAATTGCAGGGGTCGTGGTATGTGATCCGCCGGGTGAAACGGTTTGGGTCCACCTGGATGCGGCCTGACTTGAGATATTCGATCAGCAGGTCAAAGACCGTGACAAAATTGAAGCGCTCCAATGCTTCGGGGTAGTACTTTTCGAAACCCGACCGGGTTGCTAGATAGGCGTGCCCTCATTCGGGCCATAGCAACGTATCAATCTCCAGATCTTTCATCTGGTCGAGGATACGCTTAGCCATCACCTGCATGGCCGCCTCGTCGCCGGTAAAATAGCCCCAACTGGTGCCTTCCCAATTATCCCCCGCCACGGTCCAGCTTTCGCCGGCCGCATGAAATATCTTCCACCAGTGTTTCAGGTCGTCGGTGTGGGTGTTAACCAGCTTATTGTGAATGGTGCACAAAATGCGGGCGCCCCTTTTATCTACGGGAACCGTGAAACCTTCATATCCTTCCTCTTCGGCCAGCTCTTCACCCACATCCTCCAAAATAAAAAGATAGTCTTCCTTGGGAAGGCGCAGGTTGTTGCCTGTTTCCAGGGCCGCGGTGAGTCCCTGGTGCAAAATCCCCGGCACCGCATCGCGATTCTTCAGCGATCGAATGTGCCGGATGGCATCGGCGATATCAATTCTCACAGGGCAGATGTTTTCGCATTTCCCGCACATGGTGCAGATCCAGGGCCAGCGGGAATCCACCAATTCCGTTTCCTGACCCAACGCCACCATACGGATCACCTTGCGGGGATCAAAATCATCAATTCCGGCGGCCGGACAGGCGCTGACGCACATGCCGCAGGTCATACACATATCATGCGAATAGTCCCATTCACGACAGCGGTCTATGTTGAGCTTGGCCCAATCCATTGGCGCTTTCGATATATTGTCTGACGGCTGTGTCATTACCTCTTCCCGTTACATTTTATTAAACCCTATTCATTGACCAACCTGCCCGGCAAACCGATTAACCGCCACGGTAAGCCCGGCGCCCATGTTATTGCTCACCGTCGCAACGGCCACTTTCCGTTGGTCAACCCCGATTTGTTCCAATACCGGCTTTACCATTTCGACCCGTTCGTGGGCTAAACAGTTGCCTGAACCGGCATGGCAGTTATCCACATGGCAGGTGACAATCAACACCCCTGCCACATCCTGCGCCATCGCTTTTAGCAAATGTTCGGATGAAAGCGCACCGGCGCAGGGGATTTCCACCAGTCTAAAGGGGGGATCCGGGGGATGCCCTTCCAGGCGGGCCAATTTCGCGGACGGAATCGCTGAGCGTGCGCAACCGAATACGATAATCCGACTTGACGGCGTCTCGTCAGTTGGATTGGATGAAGCAACCGAATCTCGAATTTGGTCAGCCATGATCATTTGAATGGCGTGCCTGGGGCATTCCGCCACACAGATACCGCAGTTTTGACACCAAGCGGCATTGATAACCGGATGCGGCGCCATCACCACTGCTCCATGGGGACAGGCCCGAAAACAGGTCAGACAACGGATACAGTGATTGGGATTAATGGCGGCGGCATTGGATGGATCAACCGTTTCCGCCTTATCCAAAAGGGGCGCCAAGGCTGCATTGGCATAGTCCGACGCCGCCTCTTGGGGCGTCAGCGGGCCGCGCAGCGCATCGGCCACCCGGACGGCCCGATGGTTCGTTCCAATGGGGAGGCGATGGACATTGTCAGCCTGTAAAAAACCCCGGACATCTCTCTCCAGCCGGAGGGTGTTTGCCAAAGGCGATAGATCCGCGGGGGGCGTAAGCGATTCATCCACCACCGTTACATCGGGTTGTAAATAAAAGGACTGTCCTGAAGCCTCATCAATAAAGCACACGGTAACTGCACCCTTTTCGTTTTGCTCGAATTCCGGTCGTGTCCGGGTAAATTTTACAAAATGGGCACCCGCTTTTTGACACGCCTGATAGAGCGCCTCCAGACCATCTTCGGCAACCTTTAAATTATGGGTGAAAATCAGTGTTCGCAGACCCTTCGGGCCATATTCGGTTTGAAGCTTGAGCGCCGCCCGCATCACCCGGCCGCATACCGTCGGATGACTCTCATGAAAAAGCCCGTTGAGGAAAAGGATCTGTTGATTCGCATCTGAGTGAGGTTGCCATGTTTCAAGATCAGACAGGGCGAGCACAGTTTGGCTCAACTTTAGTTTGTTGATCTCAAAATTGGGCGTCCAACGAACGGAACCTGCCAAGATCACCTGATCGTACACTTTTTGCTGATATTGGATCCTTTGGCCGGTGGCGCTCAAACCGATATCGGGAGCCTGATCCCGATCCACGGCAGTCGCTTCAAATTTGCGATCCGCCAATTTCGATGCCACTGAATTGACCCGGTCTTGGTCCTCCACAACGAGCAACCTGGTTTGATTCGGCATTATGACACCTCCACTAAACCCAAGTATAGCGCGGCTTCCCATGTGGCCCGTCCGGCATCGGCGATGGCCTGCTCAATGCCCATGGGGTTTCCGACCGAACCGGCCAAAAAGAATCCATCGGGCATTTGTGGCCACCCAAACCCTTCCTTAGGGGAATCAACCCCCAACATTCCGGCCATCTCCGCGACCCCATCGCCCGGTGTCATCCCAATCGAAAGGACCACCAGATCAAAAAGTGCTTCTATGGGTTCCTGCGGCTGGGTTTCCGTGTAGATTACCTTGAGATTGTCCGTATCCGCCGGGTAAATGTCGGCGGGGATTGTTCGGATCAGCTCAACGGATTCCGTTGTGTGTTGATAGAGTCGATCAAAGTTTTTCGCAAAAGTTTGAATATCGATATAAAAACAGGTAACCGCTGCTTCCGGATTTTCATTCTGAATTTTAGCGGCCATGCGCAGGGCCGAACCGCAGCAAACCTTGGAACACCAATTGTGATTCAGGGAAATATCCCGGCTGCCCACACATTGGATAAAGGCGATGGAGCGGGCTTGCGCACCGTCCGATGGACGAATCACGCGCTGATGGCGACGGAGCATCTGCTCTAGCTCCAGGGTGGTGATGACATTGGGGAAAACATGGTAGCCATAGGGCTTGCCTGTGGGATCAAACGGCGTAAAACCGGTGGCCAGCACGACGGCATCCCCCGACCATTTCTCGATTTGACCTTTTTGGGCAGGATCAATGGCATCCTCGGGACAGGCATCCTGGCACGCTTGGCACCCTTTGGAGGCTTGGCATTTGGTCACATCAATGGCAAAAAAGGGTTGATGGCAGGCTGAAAAGCCCTGCACCACTGCATCGGACGGACAAGCAGCAACACACTTTCCGCATGATGTGCAACGATCTGGATCGATATATTGCGGCTCGGTTTCAATTTGCACATGAATGCCATCCGCTTCTTGGGAACAGCCGGTGACGCGGCTGGAAGTTTTGAGTCGGACGCGCTCGTTTTCAACCACCCGGCCGAACCGCTCCGCCGCCATACAGGCGCCACATTTGACGCAGTGATCCGTTGCCTTGCAGGTATACGTAATGGCAAGCCCACCCATAAAAGGGGCCTTGTCAATCACCGTTGTCACCGCTCCTAACTGCGCCAGTTGCGTCGCGGTGGTTAAACCGGCCACACCGCCGCCGATGATCAATACTTGCTTGGTTTTCATTGTGTTTCCATGGAACCGTTGAAAGTCATTCAAATTACGTCTAAGTAGAAGATATTGTCAATAGCCGCCAAATCGTAACCGTGGATTCTAATGGATACCTGGATGAAAAACGAACAAGCGTTGCGCCACCGGGTGGCGGAAAAACTAGCCCAAAACCGAACCGAACCGAAACAGCCCGGCCAAGAGCTGGGGAAACTGTCGGCGGTCCTCTGTTTGATGGGTTATCACGGCGCCACGGGCCCCTACCTGGTTTTGACCAAGCGGTCAGCGGAGGTTCCCCAGCCCGGCGATCTCAGCTTTCCCGGCGGTCGGCTCCATCCCCGGCGGGACGCCCTCTTTTCGAAACTGCTGGCCCTGCCTCAAATGCCCCTGGCCCGTTGGCCCTACCGCAAAGACCTGGCCCGCAACAGGCCCTTGCGCTATCGGGTCCTGACCCACTACCTGGCCACAAGTTTACGGGAGAGTTTTGAGGAGATTCGCCTTATTCCTTTAAACGTGGCGTTTTTGGGGTCTTTGCCGCCTCAGCCGCTGGTGATGTTTCAGTGGACGATCATCCCCATGGTCGGCTGGCTGAAAAAAAATGCACAGTTCAAGCCGAACCGGGAGGTTGCCCGGATAATCCCCATAGCACTGCAAGATCTCCTTAACCCGGAAAACTACGCCACCTACCATGTGCGCTACAAACCACCGGTGGCGGCGCGGCTGCAGCAGGAGTTTGGCGATTTTCCCTGCTTTGTCCACCACCAGAAACCACAGCGGGAAATTTTGTGGGGGGCCACCTTTCGAATCGTGATGGCGCTGCTTGAACAGGTCTTTGATTTTACGCCGCCCGATCCAAAGGGACTGCCCGTAATCAACGGCCGGATCGGGAAATCCTATTATCGCGGTCAATCCAGAACGCCCCATTGAATCACTTTCTCCGCAAAGTTGAGATCTTCGGGGGTCGTTATCTTGATATTATGGCGGCTGCCGGGAACAATTGTCACGGGATGGCCCATCTGTTCGATCAACTGGGCATCATCGGTGGCGGTAATATTTTGGTCCTGTGCGGCTTGGTGGGCCTTCTGGATGAGATCAACCCGAAAGATTTGAGGGGTTTGGGCCAGCCAAAGCGCTTGACGAGGCACTGTTCTGACGATGGTTTTGGATTCGGTGGTCTGTTTAAGGGTATCCACGCACGGCAGGGCCAAAATCGCCGCACCACTCTTTGTTGCCATTTCAACGCAGCGCCTTACGGTATCCGGCGGCACAAAGGGACGAACGGCGTCGTGGATGGCCACCAGGCCATCGGGCTCATTGATCTCCATCAGGCCGCTTCGTACCGACTCCTGGCGTGATTGACCACCGGTTGTAAGGATTAGTGGTTTTGCGAGTTCGACCTTGGAAAGGATGGTATCGCGGCAATAGTTGCTATCGTTGGCAGGCAACACCAAGACAAACCGTGAAACCCACTCCATGCGGTCAAAGGTTTTTAACGTATGGTTCAATACAGGTTGACCCGCCAATGGTAAATACTGCTTGGGCAACGGCTGGCCCATGCGGGCGCCTTTGCCGCCGGCGGCGACGAGGACAGTGACAGAAGGGTACATGACATTCCAGCGTAGTTTCAATGCTATCTTTTTATACGTTATCCTTTTATTACATCATATTTCACCAAGAAATCCGGCATCCTCATCTTTCATTTTGGCTCAACATCTGGTGACCCCAATGATTTTACCTCTTTCCACAACGCCTCTTTCTCATCGCGGCGTAACCGGTCAAAACCACCTCTTTGGATTTGAGCAATGGTTTCCATTCGCCTAAACCGTTTTTCAAACTTATGGGTCGCCTCGGCCAGTGCGATTTCCGGATGAACGCCCATAAACCGGGCGACATTCACCAATGTAAAAAGAAGATCACCCAATTCGAGCATTCTACGTCGAGTAGGATCGGGGTCATTGCTCGCACCCCTAAGCTCTTGCTTGAGCTCCTCGAACTCGGCTTCGGCCTGGGCGACCACGGCATCAATATGATCCCAATCAAAATCGGCCGCCGCCGCTTTGCTGGAGATTTGGTAGGCTTTTAACATAGCAGGCAGTGAAACGGGAACACCATCCAATTTTGATGCGCTCTCATTGTTCTTTCCTTCGGCCTGTTTGATATGTTCCCATTGATGCGACACCGCATCGGCATCTTTCACGGTTATATTGTCAAATACATGGGGATGTCGGTGGATCATTTTGGTAACAATTTTTTCCACTACCTTCTCCATGGTAAAATGTCTTTTTTGTGCATAGAGGTGGGTGATAAAAAACAGATGAAACAACACATCACCCAATTCTTCACACACGGCATCAACATCCTTAAGCACGATGGCATCAAGGACCTCGTAAACCTCTTCGGCCAAATAGCGGCTCATGGTGGTCGGCGTCTGTTTGCGATCCCAGGGGCAACCATCCTTGCTTCGCAATATTTTCACCAGCTTTTCTAAGGCCTTAAAACTGTTTTTCTGAGCAAGCTCTTCGCGAAGCTGTTTTGCCAAGTTGTTTGACATGCAGATGCACCTGACTCTTAACGCCTTATGCCTGCGAGACGGGGCTAAGTGGCGATGGTTTGTTTTAAAAAATCGGCAATCATCTGAAGATAGGGGGCCAGAAGCGAATTTTCCACAAATGCAACTTTGGAGGGTAAAAACAGATCAATAACAATTAACACAACAGCACAGAGAATGGCCGCCTTTAAAAAACCCAATACCATCCCCAGCAGCCGGTTGAGCCAGCCGGCCATGGAGATCTTCATCAGGAACTGTACCAGACGGGCCACCATCATCATTATCAAATAGACCGAAATAAAAATGAGAATAAAGGCGATCACATCCCGGTAGGTGGCTTTTTGGATCAAACCTGCCAATAAGCTTGATATTTCCGGATAATAAAAATAGGCCGCATAGCCACCCACCGCCAAACCGGCCAATGAAGCCACTTGCAGTACCAGACCCACCATCAATCCCCGAATCAGGCCCAGTACCAAAAGAACCGTAAAGAAAATATCAAGCACATTCATCGGCATTCAACGTTTTTAAGTCAATCCCATATACTATCATTTTATATGAAAAGTACCAAATATGTACAAAAAGACAGGCTTTCATTTTTCGTTCTGGCTGTTTACAGCCAAGGAAGTTTATATGAAAAGTCTTGCCATATGTATAAAAAGAAAGGCTTTCATCGTTCGTTGTGGCTGTTTACGGCCATGGCGGTTAGTTGGACAAATGTAACAAACTGTCTTGCCAAGGTCAATGATCAATCGTAGCAGGTGTCACAGCGCAAGCGAATTTGCATTTTAAAAATGGCTTATGATAAAGTGACCATTTATTCATAGGTCAAAAAGCCGGTTTAAACGAGGAGTTTATGTGCCAACATAGCGGGACGAACCCGAACGGGACTGTACAGCGTCAGGTCGAATTTATGGATAACGGTCTGACGTATCAGCTCTTGGGTCAACATAACGTTCATTTATCCCGTATCACCCGGGCGCTTGACATTCAGGCCTCAGTTCGGGGCACCACGATTTTTTTAACCGGCGAAGATCCACTGGTACTGGATCTGGCCGAGAATATGTTAACCCAGCTCTACGGTCTGCTGGCTGCGGAGTTTCCATTATTGGAAAATGACGTGGTGCATGCCATCCGTATTCTTAGTGCCAATGATCAAGTCCGGCTGAAAGATATTTTCTTAGATAAAATTTTCCTTTCGGTGAATAAACAGGCAATCACCCCCAAAGGGCCCAACCAGAAAAAGTATATCGATGCCATGCGCAGCCACGACATTGTTTTTGGTATCGGGCCCGCCGGCACCGGCAAAACCTATTTAGCCATGGCGAATGCTGTGGCCAGTTTAACCAAAGGCGCGGTCAAGCGCATCATTTTAACCAGACCGGCGGTGGAGGCGGGCGAAAATCTCGGTTTTTTGCCGGGCGATTTGGCCGAAAAAATTGACCCTTACCTGCGCCCGCTCTACGATGCATTGCACGACATGATGCCCTTTGAAAAAGTGTCAGCGCTTCTTGGTAAAGGTGTTATCGAAGTAGCCCCTTTGGCCTTTATGCGCGGCCGAACTCTAAACGATGCGTTTGTTATTTTGGATGAGGCCCAAAATACCACCTCGGAACAGATGAAGATGTTTTTAACCCGTTTGGGATTTGGCTCCAAGACGGTGGTAACCGGTGATATCACCCAGACCGATCTCCCCTCAGGAAAATCTTCCGGATTGGTGGAAGCCAAAAATATTTTAAGCAAGATCACCGGTATCAAAATGGTCTATTTTTCACAACAGGATGTGGTGCGCCACCAATTGGTTCAAAAAATTGTAAAGGCTTACGATACGGCCAAACAGCCGATGGGTTGATATGGTGCGTGACTGACAAGCCGATCCGGGCGGGTCAATGACCACATAAAATCTGATTATAATGAATATAAAAAAAAATATTGATAAAATTCTCGCTACTTATAGTGATTCCACAGGAGTGCGGTGGGCCATTTTAATAGCGACCACGGCGTTTTTCATCCTCATCGTTTATCCCAAGCTGTTTATCAGCCAAAAAAACTATGAGCTGGGGGATATTGCCACTGCCGATATCAAGGCGCCCCGTAACTTTTTTGTGGAAAACAGCACCGCCACCCAAACCAGCCGTGAAAACGCCGAAAAAAATGTGCTGGCCGTATACGATTACGATACATCGCTCTTAAATCGTATCACCAACCGTATTACCTCTGCTTTTGATTTGATGCAAACCATCGGAAAAGAGACCGAAGGGCAGTTGAGCGAAGCTTCGAGAGCCAATCCATCATCGACACCGTTGGAAAAACAACTGGAAGACGCCTATGTAAAGGTTCAAAAAGAGTTTGCGCAAATGTTGGGTCTATCGGTAAACAGCGAAGCTTTTCGGATTCTCATGGATGCCAATTTTGACCCCATCATTTCCAGCAGCCTGACTGAGGTTGTTACCGAACTTTTAACACCGGGTATCGTTTCCAATAAGGACATCCTCTTAAAAGAGGTGGGCAAAGGTATTGTTCTGCGGGATGTGGAGACCCAAAAAGAGACCACCGTTGTGGATCTTGACCGCTTTGCCAGCCTGGATCAATCCCGCTCCATGGCTCGCCAAATCGCCACACCCAAACTCAATGAAGCAGGTTACAACCTGCGCAATTTGATCATCGATTTTACCCAGAAACTTTTGGAGCCCAATATCACCTTAAACACCAGCGCTACTGCCGAACGGCGCAAAATGGCCGTCAATGAAGTCAATCCCGTCATCTATCAGATCAAAACAGGCGAGATGATTGTGCGCGAAGGTGAGCGGGTGGGGCCGGAACAACTCTTTAAACTACTGGCGCTACAATCGGAAAGCCATGCCAGGGGGTTATTGGCCAGCGGTATCGGGGCCGCTGCCGTCATCCTGGTTCTTCTTATCGCCCTTATGACCTTGCCCTTTTTTGAAAAAACAATGGGGCGAAACAATAAACATCTACTCTGCTTTGTCACCGTTTTCATTGTCATGCTCTTTGTCGCACGCGTGTCACCGGGCATTGCCCAGGCATTGTCACAACATTTGACGATCAACAACCTGCTGTCCCGCTTATCCGCCGGTGCGCCCATTACTGCCGGTTCCATGACCATTTGCCTCTTGTTGGGCCTTGAACCGGCCATCGCCTTTGCGATCATCATGGCTGTTGCCGCTGCCATAATTTTTGAAAACCGCCTCGACATGTTTATCTTTTTTCTTATCAGCGGCATGATGGCCGCCTACTGGATGCGGGATTGCCGGGAACGTAAAGTCTTTGTCACTGCCGGGCTAAAGGTGGGGCTACTCAATATTGTGCTGATCACCATTATTGGTGCCTATATGCAACGTATCGGCGGGTTGTCCTTTGTTTGGGATTGCCTGTTCGCCTTTTCCGGCGGGATTGTTGCGGGGCTGATTTGTGCGGGATTGGTTCCCCTTTTGGAGACCACTTTTGGCTATGCCACGGATATCTCCTTTTTGGAACTGGCCAATTTGGACCGCTCCATTCTAAAACGATTGATGATTGAAGCGCCCGGGACCTACCACCATTCCGTGGTGGTTGGATCTTTGGTGGAAGCCGCGGCCACTGAGATCGGCGCCAATTCGCTGTTGGCCAAAGTGTGCGGCTATTACCATGACATCGGCAAAATCAACAAACCCCTCTATTTTGTGGAAAATCAACCGGGCAGCCAAAACAAGCACGACAAGCTGGCCCCGGCCATGTCCAAGCGAATTTTGATTTCCCATGTGAAAGACGGGGTCAAAATTGCCAAAGAGCACGGTTTGGGCCAGGCCATCAGTGATGTGATTGTGCAGCACCACGGTACCAGTGTGATTCAGTATTTTTACGATAAGGCCAAAAAACAGGTCAAAGATACACCTGTGGATATGGATGAGTACCGTTACCCCGGCCCATTGCCGCAAACCCGTGAAGCCGGGTTGGTGATGTTGGCCGATGTGGTGGAGGCCTCCTCGCGTACCCTTGAAAATCCAACCCCCGCACGAATTCAGGGGTTGGTCCAGGAGCTGATCAACAAGGTCTTTGCCGATGGCCAGCTGGACAACTGCGAGTTGACCTTAAAGGATATGCACAGCATTGCTAAAAGTTTTCACAAGATTTTAACAGGAATTCACCACCACCGCATAGAATATCCGGAAAAGACGAAATCATCCAGAACCGACAGAGTGGAAACCCATGACCATCTGGATCAAGAACCGGCAGAAACGTTTCGGGGTCGACCAGAGAGCGCTCACCCAAATGGCTCAAGACATCTTAGACGCCTTGGGCAACGCTGATGGTGAGCTTTCCGTGGTATTGACCGATGACGCGGAAATTCACCGGTTAAACCGCCAATATTTGGACCGCGACAAATCGACCAACGTGATTGCCTTTCCCATGCGGGAAGGCCGATACGGCATGGTGACCCCAACGTTGTTGGGAGATGTGGTGATCTCTTTGGACACCACCTGCCGGGAGGCCGAAGCGGCGACGCAACCGATGGAGATCCGGCTGCGGGAACTGATGATCCATGGAATTTTACATCTTTTTGGGTATGATCATGAACGGTCAAAGAATGAAGAAAAACGGATGATTCAAAAAAGTGATCAACTGATGACACTGTTGGCGGCCAATGACTATTCGGCCCTGATTGCCAATCCATAGGAATCGCTTCCGATATAGCGAAAGTCTTGTACCGCCTGTCAAAGCGTGTTAAAGAGATGCCCGGTCAACAATGGCCGAGACAGTAGCGGGGCGTGGCGCAGTCTGGTAGCGCACCTGCTTTGGGAGCAGGGAGCCGGGGGTTCAAATCCCTCCGCCCCGACCACTTTTTAGCTGAGTCAAATAGACCAAAGGTGTTTTTTTGCAAAACCTGCTCATCACAGGCGGCTGCGGATTTATCGGGGCCAATTTTATCCATTATCTTTTTGAGGAAGCCGGCTACAACGGTCAGGTGGTCAATGTGGACAGCCTGACCTATGCGGGCAATCCGGAAAGCCTTGGCCGGATCCCCGAGTCATTCAAAAACCGCTACCATTTTATACAGGCCGATATTGGCAACACGGCCAAAATGACTTCAATTTTCGATGCTTTTGACATTGACGCTGTTTGCCACTTCGCAGCGGAATCCCACGTGGACCGTTCCATTGCGGCGCCCGATGCCTTTGTCACCACCAATGTTTTGGGCACCTTTACCCTGTTGGAACAGGCCCGTCACCATCAAAACCGGCTGATTCGGTTTCACCATATCAGTACCGACGAGGTGTACGGAACCTTGGGCAAGGAAGGACGGTTTCTGGAAACAACTCCCTACGATCCCAGCAGCCCCTACTCGGCCTCCAAGGCCGCGTCGGACCATTTGGTGCGGGCCTATCATCGCACCTACGGCCTGCCTGTGACCCTTTCCAATTGCTCCAACAACTACGGACCCTATCAATTTCCCGAGAAATTGATCCCACTGATCATTTTAAACGCCTACAACGGTAAAGCCCTTCCCGTTTACGGTGACGGCCAGAACGTCCGTGACTGGCTGCACGTCACCGATCATTGTCGAGCCATCTGGCGGATTATGAACAACGGTAAAAACGGCGCCACCTATAATATCGGCGGCCGCTGCGAAAAAACCAATCTTTCCGTAGTGGAAACGATCTGTGATGTTTTAGACCGTCAGGTGGAACCGTTGCCGAATGGCTCCCGAAAAGAGTTGATCACCTTTGTTACAGATCGCCCCGGCCACGATTTCCGCTATGCCATCGATTGCACCAAAATTGAAAAAGAACTGGGCTGGCTACCCCGGGAGACTTTTGAGAGCGGTCTTGAGAAAACCGTCGCCTGGTACCTTGAAAACGGCAACTGGGTTAAACGCATCCAAAGCGGCGAGTACCGCAACTGGATTGAGCAGCACTATGGCGGCTGATCCCCGCCGGAACCGGGACTCTCTGGCCTTTGCGCTGGATCTGCCATCAAAGGCGCAGGCGCTTCATTATGTTAAACAGTTAAAAGGCAAGGTCGGTGTTTTCAAAATCGGACTGGAACTCTTTATCCAGGCCGGCCCCGATATGGTCCACGCCATCCAAAAAAATTCCGACGCGGGGATTTTCCTTGATTTAAAACTTCACGATATCCCCGCCACCGTGAGGCGGGCCGTTAAGCGAGCCGCCGACTTGGGGGTGACCTATTTAACGGTCCATTGTGGTGAAAACCGGACCATGCTGGAGGCAGCCGTGGAAAATGCCGGGGATGGACTGGGAATTTTAGCAGTCACGGTGCTGACCAGTGTGGGCGGCGAGGATTTACGCCAGGCCGGTTTCAAAAGCCGTTTTGCAGACAATCCGGCGGATCTGGTTACTCAGCGTGCACAGGCCGCCCATACGGCGGGATGCGCGGGCGTGATCTGCTCGGCAAGGGAGGCAAATGCCATCAAAGCGAAATTTCCCCCACCTTTTATAGCGGTCACACCGGGAATTCGCCCTGGAAAGCACAGCGACGACCAGAAACGGGTGATGACCCCGTCGCGGGCAATCTTAAACGGCAGTGATCTGCTGGTGGTGGGCCGTCCCATCCGGGACGCGGCCGACCCGGCCGCTGCCGCCGATCAAATCACGGCTGAAATCGGGCGGGCGTTAAGAAAGCGCCGCCATTAGATAACGAAAAAGCGCTATTCCAACAATCAAAAGTCCAATTATAAGCACCACCCGCATCTGTTCGACGCTGAATTTCATGTTACCGGTAAAGTCAAATTTTAGCTTATGGACGGCTAAAGAAAAGGGCTCATATACGAGACGTTAAACATATGGTAACAAGCTGAAATATCCAATAAAAATTTTTCCGGTAAAATTTCATGCAAAATTCGGGTTGAAGCCATACGGCTCGCATACCGAGTGGTCCGGAAAACCACAACAACGCGGCGGCCGGGATCTTTTGTGACGCCATCAACTTTGCATTTCGTCCAGTCCAAAGGCCGAATGGAGCACTCGCACGGCCAGCTCGGTATACTTTTCATCAATCACACATGAAATCCGGATTTCCGATGTGCTGATTAAAATGATATTGATATTTTCCGCCGCCAGAGTGGAAAACATGGTGGCCGCCACACCGGCATTATTTTTCATCCCCACACCGATCACCGACACCTTGGCAATATCATCGTCACCGTAGACACTGTCGGCACCGATCTTTTTGGCAATTTTTTCCGCCACCTTCAATGACGTTTCGTAATCCCCTTCCGGGACGGTGAAGGTGAGATCGGTTTGACCGTCGGGGCGGGTATTTTGAATGATCATATCCACCACAATCCCCGACTCGGCCAAAGGGGAGAAGATTTTAGCCGCTACGCCAGGCTGATCCGGCACTTTTTTGAGTGTAATCCGGGCCTGATTTTTGTCATGGGTGACGGCGGAGACAACCAAGCTCTCCATCCCCGCATTTTCTGGTACCACCATGGTTCCCTCCTTGTCATTAAAAGAAGATCTCACATGCACCGGCACATTGTAGCGCTTGGCAAATCCCACCGACCGAATCTGCAGCACTTTGGCGCCCAGGCTGGCCATGTTGAGCATTTCATCATAAGAGATCTGATCAATCTTGTGCGCCCGATCACACACACGGGGATCAGCGGTATAGATGCCCTCCACATCGGTGTAAATTTCACACATATCGGCACCCAGCGCGGCGGCCAAGGCCACCGCTGTCGTATCGGAACCGCCCCGTCCTAAGGTGGTGATATTGCCGTTTATGTCACAACCCTGGAATCCGGCTACCACGGCAATGCCCTTTTTATCAATTTGTTTACAAAGCGCTTCGTGCTCGACTTCGATGATCCGGGCATTACCAAAATCGGAATCGGTCAACACCTGCACCTGGTGGCCCAAAAAAGAGCGGGCCGCGTAACCCATCGCTTCCAAAATCATCGACAATAAGGCCACGGTGGTCTGTTCACCGGTGGATAACAGTACGTCCAATTCACTTCTTTGGGGTTGATCAACCGCTTCATAGGCCATTTTGATAATTTTATCGGTCACACCCGCCATTGCCGATAATACCACCACCACGGAATTGCCTGCGTCATAGGTGTGTGCCACCCGTTGGGCCACACGCTGCAATCGGCCTATATTCGCAACCGAAGATCCGCCGTATTTCTGTACGATCAGTGCCATTTACATTCCTTCAGCCCCTTCAATGCTCCCGATGCGTTGACACCGTGAGCGGTGATCTCGATCTTGCGTTGGATAACGTCAATTATGCTAAATTCAAATTTGAGATGATCTCCCAAATCCGCATCAGAAAGCTGATCCGCCCACTCCACGGCACAGATGGTAGGGCCGTCCAGCAGTTCCAAGACACCTGCGGCTTCGATATCATCACCACCGTTTAACCGATAAAGATCAATATGAATCAACCCGTTATAAGCGTTGATGATCGTGTAGGTTGGACTGGTCACCGGCTCTTGATCGGAGATCCCCAGACCCAACGCCAATCCTTTTACAAAAAGCGTTTTACCACAGCCCAATTGGCCCATGAGCGCCAGATTCAACGGCGCGTTGATTAACCGACCGAGGGTTCGGCCCAAATCACGGGTCTGATCGGGATGTTCAGAAATGATGGTGAAGCTATTCTTGTTACCAACGATCATGCTCAACAGTCATATAAAATGGTCAAAATTTAAAGAAATTTTCTATACGACTGTTTCTAAAAAGGCAAGTAAACACCAACTTCCAGACGCTTTAACCAAATTGTCGCGGGCTATGCCCCTAGATCATTGATCCTGCCCAAATCGAGTTTTTCAAGGGTTGCCGGTTGCGGGCAACCTCTCTTTGGGTCCCGGCCGGTCACGGCATTGATCAACTCAACATTGGGATGCAATTCTCCTTGACATTTTAACCCAGACCACGTAATCAAACACGATCTTGCAGGTATCGCGTTAGCGAATAATAGGGAACCCTGTTAAAATCAGGGACGGGCCCGCCGCTGTAATCCCGCCTTTTACTTAAACGTAAAAGGAACTCTGCCGGCCGTGTTTGCCACTGCTTTACAAAAGTAATGCGGGAAGGCCGCCGCCAGAGCGGGAAAGTCAGAAGACCTGCCTGCGAGAGTGATCAATTCTCCGAGGACAAGAGACTTGTATCAAGCGTCAGATTCAAGGTAAAATCGGGACATCCTGGATCGATTATTTATTACATGGGTCCGGGATTTTTATTTCCGGACCTCCGGTATGCATCGAAAAAGGAGGGACGGATGGGAAAATCGAAGCTTATTACTGTTCTGACGGCAACCTTTTGGCTGACAAATCTGTGGTTGTCTCAACTAGAGGCAACCGAACAAAATCCGGTATTGGATGAAATTGTGGTCACTGACAGCCGGATCGAAGAAAAAAAGCGTTACGTCTCCACCCACATCACCACCATTACCCGGGAAGACCTTAAACAGTCTCCCGCCCGTAATCTGGGCGAACTCTTGGCCGAAAAGAGCATCGGCTATATTCTGCGCTATCCGGGCGCCAACACCGCCATTGGCATTCGCGGGTTTAAAACCGATTCCCATGGAAATGATTTAAAAGGGCACGTACTGGTGTTAATCAACGGCCGGCGGGCCGGTACGGGCAACGTGGCCAAAATGGTAACGGAAAATATCGAGCGTATTGAAATCCTGCGGGGCCCCGGCGCGGTGCAATACGGCTCGGCCGGTATGGGCGGCGTGGTCAATGTGATCACCCGCAAAGGCACGGAAAACAGTGTCTCCGTGGGCATCGGCTATGGCAGCTTTGGGGAGCAAAAGGGGACTTTGGGAGTCACAGCCAAAAAGGGAGACTTCGACTTCGCCGGATCATTTGATTACACTTCTCATGACGACTACAAAACCGGTGACGGTGCCGAGTTTCAGAATACCGGGCTGGATAGCCGGGTCCATTTCAGCTTCAATGGTGGTTACACCCTTTTTCCCAACAACCGGGCTTCCATCGTTTTGAACGGTGTGGAGATAAACGCGGCCGGCACTCCCAACTATTTGAGCCAAAACGACCTGGACAACTACACTGACAAAAAAAATATCTCCGGCGATTTGATTTATGAGGGTGGCAATGCCGACGGTACCGTTTCCTGGTTGGCCCGGTATTTCATGGGCGAGGACGAAGATGAGTGGTTCTATCCCACCGCCAGCAATCCCACGGGTTATGACAACGATACCCCGGATGAACGCATAACCGATCAACAAGGTGCCCAACTGCAGGTGAGCACCCGTTATAAGGCGTTCGCCTTTACCACCGGGCTGGATTGGGTCGATTACGATATTGAAGCTTCCTGGACGCCTCAGAAAACCACTTACGACAACTGGGCCGGTTTTTTGTTGGCGAAAGCCTTTTTGATGGATGGGCGCTTGGTTATTTCCAGTGGGGTTCGCTACGATCTTTACGATGTTGAAGTGGTTGAGCCGGCCGGCCGCACGGAAGATGACGACCAGTTCACCCCAACGGTAGGGCTGGCCTGGCTGGCCGCTGATGAACTTAAACTGCGCGCGCGTTATGCCGAGGCCTTTGTGATGCCCGGTGCCGATCAATTGGCATCGGACTATGTCAGTTTCGGCCGCCGGGTGGTGGGTAATCCCAATTTAAAACCGGAAACCAGTGAAACCTGGGAGGCGGGGCTTGATTACACCCCCGGCGCGCTGGAAGCCTCTGCAACCTGGTTTTCCACCGATTTTTCCGATAAAATTGAATATGCCGCCACCGGCGATGGCGCTTTGTCGTGGTCGAACCTGGGCAGTGCTTCCATTTCCGGTTTTGAAGGCGAGCTGGCCTTTGATTTGGGTCAACAGATGGATTGGCCCTATGAAGTGAAACCATACTTGGGCTTTACATGGTTAACCGAAATCGAAGATCACGACACCGGTGACGGTTTGAAGTATATAACCAAACGAAAAGCCTCTTACGGCATGGCGGTTAGTGATTACGATGGTTTTTCAGCCCGCCTGAATGTGGCTTACACCGGCAAGCAGGAGGTGGAAGATTGGGAAAGCGGCATCTACCCGACTCCCGTGGTGACGCTGGATGATTTTATGGTCACCGATTTGGCAATCAGCAAGCGCGTGTATCAAAACAAAAAGGTGGGAGCGTTTACCCTGCGGGGTGAAGCACGCAATATCTTTGACAAAAATTACGCCTACGTCAAAGGTTACCCCATGCCGGGCCGCAGCTTTTTTATAGGGCTTAATTGGGCGTACTAAGGATAGGAACAAAGATGCATCGGTTTTTGATCACCTTTTTCATTCTAATGGTTGGCATGACGCCGGCCGGCGTGGCGCAGGAAAACGATGCCGCCGCCCGGCGGATTGTCTCTTTGGGACCACTCAATACGGAAAATGTCTATCTATTGGGAGCCGAGAATCAGCTCATCGCCAACACGGTATACTGTGTTAAACCTCCCGATGCCAAAGAAAAGGAAAAGATCGGCACGCTGCTCCAGGCCAATATGGAAAAGATCATCCGCCTCAAACCGGATCTCGTGCTGGCCACTTCACTGACACGACCCCGGCAAATCGCCAAACTGGAACGACTGGGTATCCAGGTGGTTCAGTTTGACCAACCGGCAAGTTTTAACGACATTTGCTCCCAGTTTGTTGAGTTGGGGCGACTCTTGGGGCTGGAAAAAAAGGCCCGGGCCATCGTGGAACAGACCCGGCGGGAGGTGAAAAAGATTCAACGCCAAACCGCCGGGCGCGTTAAGAAAAAGGTTTTTTTGCAAGTGGGGACCCGGCCACTTTTTTCATCAGTGGAAAACTCTTTTACCCATGACTTTATTGTACTGGGCGGTGGACAAAATATTGCCCAGGGAGCTTTGCAAGGCCTCTATAGCCGTGAAAAAGTGGTCGCCCGGAATCCCGATTTGATCATCGTCGCCATCATGGGGGCCGAAGGTGTTTCCGGTACAAAGGAAAAGGAGGAATGGTCCCGCTACACTTCCATCAAGGCGGTGAAAACCGGCAACATCCACGTGGTGGATCCCAATTTGGTCTGTAGCCCGTCGCCCCAAACCTTTGTTCAGGCATTACGCACAATCACCAGGCTGATTCATCCGGAAGTGGGTATCCATGAGTAACGCCCCTTTACGACCGGGAAACCGGCTCGCCGTTTTTGCGATTTTGCTGATGCTCCTGTTGGGTGTGATGGTGCTGGCCCTTTGTACCGGATCAACAATGATCCCCTTTGGCGATATGTGGACGATTTTAACCGACGGCAAAGGGAGCACCGAATATACGATCTTGATGCGTATTCGGCTGCCGCGGATCATTCTGGGTCTTGCCGTGGGTGGGTCCCTCAGCCTGGCCGGCGCGCTGCTCCAGGGGATGTTTCGCAATCCCCTGGTGGAGCCTTACACGCTGGGTATTTCCGGGGGCGCCTCCTTGGGTGTGGCTCTGAACATCCTCTTTAATTGGCATGCCTTTATCGGGCCCATCGCCTATCCGGCATCCGGGTTCATAGGCGCGTTGGCGGTTATGTTTTTTGTTTACGGATTGAGCGTAAAACGCCAAAGCTTGGGGCTAAGGGATATGCTGCTCATTGGTGTAATGGTCAGTTTTATCGCCTCGTCGGTGGTGATGCTGCTGATGTCCATCTCCAAAAGCGAGGATCTGCACGGGATTATCTTCTGGATCATGGGATCACTGGACGAACCCGATTTAACCCTCATCACCATCGCCGTGATCGTCTCTTTGGGCGGACTATTGATCAGCCATCTGTTTTGTCTGCCCCTAAACGCCATGAGTTTGGGTGAGGAGGGGGCTCGGCATCTAGGCGTCCGGGTGACCAAAATCCGGCGTTGGTTGTTTTTGTTGGCGTCGCTTCTGACCGGGCTGTCCGTTTCCGTTGCGGGAATCATCGGGTTTGCGGGTCTGGTGGTCCCCCATTTCATGCGCATGGTGGCGGGACCCGATCATCGGGGACTCCTGGCCGGATCTTTTTTGGCCGGAGCCGCATTTTTAATCTTGTGCGATACTCTGGCCCGCACAATCATTTCGCCGTTGGAGTTGCCTGTGGGAGTTGTCACTGGAATCATCGGCGGATCTGTGTTTGTCTATGCCCTGACCCGCAAACGGACGGTGTTATGAAAAGAGTGCTGTTGGATATTCAAGACCTCACCTGTGGGTACGGGGAAAAGACGGTATTGGAAAGGGTCAGCTTACCCATCGCCCAGGGTGAGGTTGTCACCATTAGCGGCCCCAACGGTTCCGGGAAAACCACCCTCTTACGGGCCGTATCGCGCATCTTGCTACCCCGTCACGGCAAGGTGTTGCTGGCGGGGGTCGATATTCACCAGATGACGCCGGCATCCTTGGCCCGTAAAGTGGCTGTGGTGGGTCAATTACGGGAACCGGCGCCCATGACGGTCAAAGAATATGTCCTTTTGGGGCGAATTCCCTTTTACAAGCGATTTCAGTTTATTGAAACCGATCGGGACCGGGCTTTGGCCCATCGCTATATGCGTTTGACGGGAATGGCCCATTGCGAAAATATGCCTTTACATGAATTGAGCGGCGGCCAGATGCAGTTGGCCGCCATTGCCCGGGCACTGGCTCAGGAGCCAACGCTGCTTTTGCTTGACGAACCCACGGCTCATTTGGATATCACCCATCAGGCAAAAATTCTGGATCTGATCCGGCGGTTGAACCGTGAACTTGAAATCACCGTACTCATGGTGCTCCACGATCTGAACCTGGCCAGCGAATATTCCCATCGGTTGGCATTGGTAAAAGATGGACACCTGGTTACTTGCGGTGAACCGGATCAGGTATTGACCTATACAACCGTGGAAGAAGTGTATGACACTGTTGTGCTGGTGGATCAAAATCCGCTTTCCGGGCGGCCTTATCTTTTCTTGGTAACCGAGGAGCAGCGCCGGGCCCAGCGCGCCCAAACCGGAAAAAACGGATCAAGGGAATGACCAACATGCAAACTGTATGGCACCTATTTCAAAGCGGCGGGCCTGTGATGTGGCCGCTATTGGCCTGCTCGGTCATCACCCTGACCGTGGTTCTGGAGCGCGCCTTTTTTTGGATCGGTCTGGAACGCAAACGTAACCGGCCCTTGATGGATGAAGTGCTGGAGATCGCCCGCTATGGCGACTGGGAAAGAATCAAAGCTCAAACTGCCGGATGCCGGGACCACGTCATTCGAATGCTGGCCGTGGGTATGTTACATCGAGAGTTTTCCCTTAGCAAGGCCATGGAAGCCGAAGCGGAAGCAACCTTGAAAAAAATGCGCCGCTTTATGACCGTGCTGGACACGATGATTACCGTAGCCCCGTTGCTCGGTATTTTTGGAACGGTTCTGGGGATCATCACCTCGTTTAACCTGTTGGGCGCCAGTGGTATCGAAGACCCCAAAGCGGTGACCGCCGGGATCGCCCAGGCGCTGATCACTACGGCCACGGGTCTGGGTATCGCCATTTTAGCGGTCTTTCCCTATAATTATTTCAATACCAGAATTGAGGAAGCGGCCCATGTGATGGAAAAGTACGCTACCAGTTTGGAGATTGTCACCGACCGGACCAACAATAGCGGTCCACCCCTGGAACCGTCAACAATCCATCAGCACCGATGAGACTCAAACCCAACATCCGCCCCCGCCCCCGCATCGAGATGCTGCCGCTCATCGACATCGTCTTCCTGTTACTGGTCTTTTTTATCTATGCCATGCTATCCATGGCCGTGCACCGGGGAATGGATGTGAACCTCCCCGGATCCGCGCAGGCGGAGCGAACCGAGGAGACACTGCTTTCCCTTGCCGTCAAAACGACACCCACAGGGCTTGAACTCTATTTAAACAAACGACCCGTACTACTGAAGCATCTCGAAGCAGACCTTCGCCAAGCGGCCCTGCAATTAGCGGATCAATCCATGCCGGAGATGTCACTTTTTGCCGACAAATCGGTCAGCTACCAGCAGCTTTACCAGGTGCTCGACAGTATCAACAGCGCCGGGATTGGGAAAATCTCGCTTCAGGCCGTGGCGGAGAAACCGTAGCATGGCCCGGTTTTGGGCGGGATTTTGCATTGCCGTGGTATTCCATCTCCTGCTCTTTGCAGCTCCCATCCACCACACGCCGCTGGAACCCTCTTTCTTTCCAACAGCAACGGTCATTACCGTCCGACTCAATCCTTTAACACCGAGCCCGCCGCCGGACGGAGTCGAAAGTACCTTCCCACCGGAACCTGCTTCAATACCGAAAGCAAAAATCGAACCGCCGCCCCCCAAACCGGCACCTGTTTTACCGCAGCCCAAACCTCGTCACGTGAATACAAATAGGAAGCCGGCGGTAAATCCCCCGAAACCGCAGCCGGAACCGAAAGCAGCTTTGGAAAAACCAGCCACCGCGCCGAAACCGGCGCCTGATACAGATGTCGCATCTTCACAACAACCCCGGAAAATCCAGGCGTTTGCGACCGCTAAGACAACCACAATGCGTGGTACCACCGCCAATCAAACAGCTCCCGCGATTCGTACAGCCTACCCTAAAAACGAGGGCAACCCGCCACCTGAATATCCAACTTTGGCTCGGCGCCGGGGATGGGAGGGAACGGTACAGCTTTTTGTGCGGGTGCTGGAAAACGGCCAGGTAGGCGATATCATGGTCATCAAAAGCAGTGGGCATTCTCTTTTGGACAAAACGGCTTTAGAAACGGTGAAACAGTATCGTTTTGTGGCCGGTGAAAAAGGAGACCAAAAAATCGCCATGTGGGTTGAGGTGCCCGTTCATTTTCGTTTGCAAAATGCCGACTGATTCAGACCGCCCGCTTTTTGGAGGAACTCTCGTTGGCGCCTGAACGGAAGCGTGTTAATACCAACCGGGCTAAAAAATAGCCGCCGACGGCCAAAGGGAGGCCGTTAATCAAACCGCCCACCAACAGCGTCCAGATGATGTGGGGTCCGCTTTGCATCAGGCCCGTTAGCTCACGGACACCCAGGTCATCCGGTACAACCCGGGTTAGCTCTATTCCCGTCACCTTAGCGCCCACAAACCAATTTATGCCGTAGATTACGGGCGCGGTCACCGGATTGGTGATCCAGGCGCCGACACCGGCGGCGATTTTGTTCCATTTAAACAGTGCCGCTAAAAACAGTGCTACAAGAATATGAAATCCCAGAAAAGGGGTCATACCCACATAAAGACCCAGCGCCGCGCCCAGGCTGATTTCATGGGGATTGCCGCGAATTCTGACAAATCTATCGTAGATGCGGCCTAACCGGGGATGGCGCTGTAAAATTTTCATGGGCGCATTTTAAACGATGTGAGGAGAAATACCAGCTTTTGGTTTCGAGGATCTATTCAGATTCATTGCTTCTTTGCAAAAACCGGCGCAAGGGGAAAAACATATCAACGTTGTGTTGATAACGCTGATACACAGCGCCGTATTGCCGCACGAGACGCCGCTCTTCCAAAAGCGCCCCCACAACAAAATAGAGCGTTAAAATCAGATTGGTGACCAGCGCCGCCGGGGTTACATCCCGGGCCCAAATGAGGGCGATTCCCCCACTGTACCACGGATGACGGACGATATTTAACACGCCATCTACGATCAGCGGGACATTCTCATCGGTCTGATGTACTTGTGATGTTTCCTGCAACTGCGTAAGGCCTAAAAAACGTGCGATGTCGTATTGACGGGAACCACCCCAAAAAAGCAGCAGCGCCCATAAGGCCAATGCCGCCTGGATCCATCGCAGCCGGCCATCCCACGAAAAGAGCACAGTGCCATTGGCGCTCAGTGAAAAATAGACCGGTGGGATTAGGGTAATCAGGGCAATACTGTTATAGACCAGGCGCGTGTAGCGTTCATAACCGGGGCGCAACCGTTGTAGCCAATCCGCCAAAGGAAACGCTATCAGCAGGCTATGTAAGGAACAAAAGAGAATCCAGCTTAGCGCAATCGGTATTAGTGGGTTAAGCGTCAATTGCAGCCAACAGGGCGGAGATCTTTTTTTCCGCCACCAGTGCTTTTTGCCATTGAGATGGGATCATCGCGACACCGTTGTAAGCGCCCAAAAGCATCCCCGCCAAAAGCCCCCGGGCCGATGAATCACCGCCCGCCATGACATTTTCGATCAATCCGGTGGTAAGGTCGTTTTCATATTTGGCCACTAAATGAACCGTTGCAGGAAAAGCCGCCTCAATTTCACACATCTGCCCCATATCTTTGATAACCGTCACCGTATCCAAACCGGCGCTGTCCACGCCCTCTTCAAACCATTCGGCATAGGGGTGATCACTTTTGAAATGGGTAAAGGCTCCTGCCGGTTTACCCCGATGATACGAAGCGATCTTCGGCTCTAAAAAGGTTTCCACTCGGCCAAATTTTTTAACAATCACATCGGTGTTGTAAACCCAATGGACTCCCAAAGAGAGGGCGTCGGCGATAAAAGCGGCCATCACCATAGCCTTTTTGTTGTCCGGCATAGTTTTATCCCCTAAATATCAATCCCATTGAACCGCATCTGTTGTCAACAAATAGAATTGTCCCCAGATTCGCGATTGACAAGGGATTTATAACGAAAAAGATTGAAAAAACTCGTTGATTCAGGTAGACATAAAATTTTACCAGAAAGTTGTTTATATTGGATATTTCAGCTTGTTAGCAATATGTTTACTGTTATTTCCCAAACACCATTTTGGTGTTTTGACATTGAGAACAGATGGGTAACATTTCATCCGGACGGACGCTCCCGGGCTGCGTCCATTGGCTGTGTTATCAAGGGCTCGCGGTATGAGAATACAGCTTCGCCCTTGCTGCCTTGCCAATGAACCCATCCGTGGCGTGCAAAATCCGGGTTGAAAAAGCCTGATCGACATCCGCCAAAACCCGGCGCAGGCTATGCCCCGGCAAGCACCTGTTCCCGCTGATGCTCATGCAAAACGGCGGCGGCGGGAGTCCGGAAGATTTACGGCAAATCAGAAAGGATAACGGCCTTTGTGAAGAGATAAACCGGACTTGCAGCGTTGATTGAACATAGGCAAAATTAAGGGGTAGCCGAAAGCACGATGCCGACATCACTGGAAAAGAAATCATCATTGGAAGAGATTGAAAAACGTTTCAATAACGATGTCGAACGATTTTCAAATCTTGAAACCGGCCAATCCGCAACCATTGACGCGCCGTTGGCAATGGAACTGATTACCCAGGCAGCTGTCAAATCAACCCCCAACATCCGGCGAGTTCTGGATATCGGTTGCGGCGCTGGAAATAATAGTCTCAAATTGCTGCAATACACTGCTCCTTTCGATTGCGACTTGATCGATCTGAGCCTGCCAATGCTGGAAAAAGCTCATGAGCGTATTGCAACTGCCAATATCGGTAAAATTAATATTTTCCAGGGTGATTTTCGGAAGGTTATCTTATCCGGGCAAAAATATGACGTTATTCTGGCGGCCGCGGTGTTGCACCATTTACGGGATGAAAGAGACTGGGAGACAACCTTCGAAAAGCTTTACCGTTTAACAGCCCCGGGGGGGAGCGTCTGGATTACCGACCTGGTTTCTCATGAATCGCACGCTGTTCAGGGGCTAATGTGGGAACGCTACGGAAAATACCTTTGCACCTCCGGTGGCGCTGATTACCAGGTAAAAGTATTTGAATACATTGATAAGGAAGATTCCCCCAGGCCCGTTACCTATCAACTGGATCTACTTCGAAAAGTTGGATTCAAGCATGTTGACCTTTTACACAAAAATTCCTGTTTTGCCGCTTTTGGGGCAATTAAAAGTGAGTAGCTTTGATTGAGCCAAAGCGATACGGGAAAGTCGTTATTTCAACTTTTCTTACCGTTGGTTCAGGTCACCAACCTGAACCGACAGAAGGTTGTTGAACAAACAATCGAGGGGAAAGAGTAAAATACAAGAACGCCCTGTTTTCCACTCTACTTAAGCTTCTCTTTCAGCGCTTCAAGCGCCTCATCCGGCATCTTAAAGCTGTGCTCCGGCGCGGGGAATTGACTTTCCGTTACATCCTCTTTATACGCCTTGATGGCATCGATGATGATGGGCCGGATCCGGGTGTACTGTTTTACAAACTTTGGAATAAACTTGTCAAACAGGCCCACCATGTCGTGGGTGACCAGCACCTGGCCATCCACATCGGCTCCCGCGCCGATGCCAATTACCGGCACCTTGACTGCCTTGGCCGCCAGCGCCGCCAAAGGCGCCGGAACCGCTTCAATAATCATTGAAAAAACTCCCGCATCTTCCAACGCCTTGGCGTCATCAATGATCTTTTTGGCCGCTTCGGGGTTTTTGCCCTGCATGACAAATCCGCCCAGGGCGCTGGCTGTCTGAGGCGTCAGGCCGATATGGCCCTGAACGGGAATCCCCGCCTTGACAATCGCTTCCACCGTGGGCGCAAAATCAACGCCCCCTTCCAGCTTGATCACGTCACAGCCGCCCTCTTTCATCAGCCGGCCCGCATTGATAATGGCTTCACGAATCGACGCGTTGTAGCTCATAAAGGGCATGTCCCCCACCACCAGCGGAGTTTTACAACCCCGCACCACGGCACGGATGTGGTGAATCATGTGTTCCATGGTGACGGCCACAGTGCCGTCCAGGCCCATCACCACCATCCCCAGAGAATCACCCACCAGCACAATGTCCACACCCGCCTCGTCGGCTATCAATCCAAAGGGATAGTCATAGGCGGTAAGCATTACCAGCTTGCGGCCTTCTTCTTTGGCCTTTTGAACATCTTTTACCGTCACTTTTGATTTCCCCACCTTATGGTCTCCTTGCATAGACGTTCTTCAAAACATTAAGCGCCTAACGGGTATAATGCGCCTGTAGTGTTTCTACCAAAAGGGCCAAAGTCTCATTAACCGGAACCTTTCGGCCCGCATTTTGGGCATACTTTACCACGGCGCCGTTGATGGCGTCGATCTCCGTTTGACGCCGGTTATCCACATCCTGGCCCATGGAAGATCGGTTGGCGGCAGTGGCGCGAGCCACCTCCAAAACATGATCGGCCGCATCATCACGAACGCAAATCCCCCGCCCCCTGGCCACCTCCACGGCTTCCTGTACTGCCATTTCAGATAAACGCCGGGCCGCCGGGAAGTCAATAATTTGGCCGTTTTTGATGCCCGTCAAAGCGGTGATAGCGTTGATCCCCACATTGATCAGCAGCTTTTCCCAGATGAGTGACCGTACATCAGCCGCCACGATGGTTTCTATACCGGCGCCGTTAAACAGATCCGCCGTCACTTGCGCTTTGGTCGAATCAGCCTTTTGCCACAGACCGATCGTGGTGACACCGCTGCCGGCATGTCGAATCATCCCCGGCCCTAAAAGCGTGGCGCCGTGGGAGGTGGTCCCGGCCAGCACCCGTCCGCCACCCAAGGTTTCGGTCAAAATATCGGCATTACCCATACCGTTTTGCAGGGTGAGCACCATCCCCGTAGCGCTGATCAATTTGGCCGCTGTTTGGGCTGCTTGAGCCGTTTGGGTCGACTTGACAAAGACGATGGCCAGATCAGCCTTGCCGATGGTTTCGGGCGTTGTGGCGGCATGGATCTTCACCGTACGCAAATCCCCTTCACGCTCAACCTGGAGCCCCTTCGTGTTAATGGCGTCCACATGCTCCGGCCAAATATCGAGCAGGGTCACATCGTTATCCTGTTCAGCCAGGAGTCCGCCAAAAAGCGACCCCATGGCGCCGGCGCCGATCACAACGATTTTCATGGGTTTTCTCCTCTATCAGGCGTTAAGTAATGAAATGCGGTTACCGCGTAAATTTTGGCGATCTCCACCAGTTGGCCCAGATCAACCCACTCATCTACCTGGTGGGGTACCTCCCGGTCTCCCGCCCCCATGGTGACAATGGGAATATCTTTTAGGGTCCACAAAAAAGTTCCGTCAGTGGCGCCGGGAACACCGGCATGGACCGCTTTTTGATTTGTAACCGTCTTCGTCGCCGCATCCGCCGCTTTCACCAACGGGTCTTGGGTATCGGTCCGCGTGCAGGGACGGTCACTGATAAACTCCACCGCCACCCTCAAATCGTATTCCCGTTCAATATCCAGATGCTTGTCGTACAACCTGAAATGTTCCCGGGTTTGTGACGCCGCTTTCCGGGCCAAGGCCACTAAAGCGTTGCGGATCTCCCGATGGTCTTGGGCAAAGATGGTGCGTACATCCACCATCACCGTGGTTCTACGGGGCATCACATTCAGCTGCGGCGGACCAACGGCCGGGGCCTGAATCACCGTGGGCGTAAAACTGGGCCAGCCCAGATAGGCATCGTGACCGCAGCTTTTAACCGCCTCAAGTTCCAGTTCATGGAGCCCTTCAATGATCCTCGCCACAGCCGGCGCACCGTTTACCCCTGCCAGTGGCATGGCGCCGTGGCTCATGCGGCCGGTGATGGTAAAAGCGGCCCGCACGGCCCCTTTTTGGGAGATACAGACCAGACCATCCTGGGGTTCACAAATCACCGCGCCGGTAACCGCATCGGCATGGCCCTGAGCAATAAAATGCTGTACACCCGCCATCAGCCCCTCTTCATCGCACAACGCCCCGCCGATGATCGCTCCCTGTAGCGCAACCCCGGCGTTTTTCAGCGCTTTCATGGCGATCAGCATGGCGGCCAGATTGCCCTTGGTGTCGTTGGCGCCGCGCCCATACATCCGTGCATCAACAATTTGAGCGCCAAACGGGTCGCAGGTCCATCCGCCGGGATCCCCCGGGGTCACCACATCCATGTGCCCTTCGAACATCAATATCCGCTCACCCGGTCCGGCTGGCCAGGAGATGATGACGTTGGGACGACCCGGGGCCACATCTTCCATGACCGCATCAAAGCCCTCTTTTTGGGCCCACCTGAGTACGTATTCGGCCACCGGTTGTTCGCTGGTTCCATTGGCCGGATCCCAGACCGAATTGATGCGCACCAGATCGGCTGTCATGCTGATCAACTCCTGGGCATTGATCTGTGCGATAATTAGCCCTATGTCCGGGTCGGTTTTCATCCCGCACCTTCCGTGAAGTGAATTTCTGCTTTTAAAGCTACCTCATTGGCGTCATTTTAGGGTCCAGCATATCCCTCAATCCATCACCCAGCAAGTTACACCCCAGCACCGCCCACATGATGGCCAGACCGGGAAACAGGGCCAGCCACGGCGCCTGGCCCATATAGGTTTGGGATTCGTTTAACATGCGGCCCCAGGAGGCATGCGGTGGTTGGGTGCCCAGTCCCAAATAGCTAAGACCCGCTTCGGCTAAAATCGCCACCGAAAATTGAATGGTCCCCTGGATAAGTAAGGATGACAGGATATTGGGCATCACATGCCGCCAGGCGATCCGCCATTCACCTGCGCCTGTCGAGCGCGCGGCGATGATAAAATCACGCGCGTAAACGGTCATTCCCACCGCCCGGGTTAAACGGGCAAAAACGGGAATGTAAAAGATGCCGATGGCCAGCATGGCGTTGATCATGGAAGGTCCCAGGATTGAAGTGATCAAAATTGCCGTCAGCACCGCCGGAAACCCGAATAACAGATCGGCAAAGCGCATGATCGCTTCATCCACAAACCGGCCGTAATAGGCGGCGCATATCCCCAACATAACACCCAGGCTCAAACCAATGGCAACGGTGACCAGCCCCACAATGATCGAGTTAACCGCCCCTTTCATGACCCGTGATAAAATATCCCGGCCGTAATGATCGGTTCCTAAAGGATGGTGTATTGACGGGGCCTGAAGCCGCGCTTGGGCATCCATGCGGTTGGGTGGGTAGGGTGTCCAGGCAAAGCTGGTCATCGCCATGGCTACAATCACTACCGAGAGCAAAAAGCCAACGGTAAAATTGCGGTTATGAAAAAAACGGCCCATTATCACCGCACCCGAATCCGTGGATCAATCAATGCGTAGCAAAGATCCACGATAAAATTAACCAGGATTACCGCCGCCGCCATGAAGAGCACAATCTCCCGCACCACCGGAAAGTCGCGCTGCTCTATGGCTTGAAATACGAGACGTCCCAAACCGGGCAGATAGTAAACATTTTCGATAATGATGGCGCCGGCAATGAGCTGCCCCAACTGCAGCCCGGTAACCGTCACCACCGGAATCAGGGCGTTTCGCAAGGCATGGCGGTAGATGACGATATGCTCTTTTAGCCCCTTGGCCCAAGCGGTTTCAACATAATCTTCCTGGAGAACATCGAGCATGGCGGAACGGGTCAGGCGGGTTAAAATGGCCGCTCGGATAACACCCAATGCCACTGCCGGCAGCACCAGGGCTTTTAAAGAACCCCAAAAGCTTTCGTCCCATCCGGGAAAACCGCCTGCGGAAAACCAGCCCAGCTTCACTGCAAAAAAGAGCATCAGCAAAATACCCAGCCAAAACTCCGGGGTGGCCAACCCCAATTGGGTAAACCCCATAATGCTGACATCACCCGCGCGATTATAGTGACGGGCGGCATAGACGCCCAAGGGTATAGAAAGCAGGATGGCGATGATCATGGCCATCAAAGCCAACGGGCCGGTGACCCACAGCCGTGATACCAAAAGATCGACAACGGGCACATCGTAGTTGATGGAACGGCTGCCCCGATCGCCAAGTAAGCTCCCCATCCAATCGCCGTACTGCCGCCAGAAGGGTCTATCCAGCCCCAGTTCGGCCCGCAAGCCGGCCAGTGTTTCCGGCGTGGCATTGATCCCCAGCATAATTTGGGCCGGGTCTCCGGGCAGCACAAATAATACCGTAAAGATCACCACCGATGCCAAAAAAAGCAACATTCCTAAGACTATCAGTTTTTTAGTAAAATAGCCGATCATTGAACCGCAAACCCAACGGGGGAAAACCTATTGCTTGATCCAGACCCGGCTGCAATCCAGGGCAATGGTTGGATAATTTTTCCACCATCCCATCACATTGGCCCTCATCACCGGAAGGCTGGGGCTGGAAAAGAGGTATCCATTGACCGCATCGTTGGCGATAATCTTCTGGCACTCGCCAAACCAGTGGATCTTTTCTTCTTCACCAGGCGCTTTTAACGCATTGGCGTAGGCCGCGCGAAACGCTTCGGAATCATATTGGAAATAGTACTCCGGCTTGGCGTAGATACCGATATCCCACGCCTCGGCATGACCGATAATGGTCAACTGATACTCCTTGTTTTTGAAGATCCGCTCAATCCACTGGCCCCACTCGATATTCTCCATTTTCAGCCGAATCCCGACCCTGGAGAAAAGGTCTACCAAAATTTCACCTGCCCGGACAGAATACTGATACTTTCCCGGAACCTGCAGTATGGCTTCAAAACCATTGGGATAGCCCGCTTCGGCCAATAATGCCTTGGCCTTTTCCGGATCGTAGGGATACGTGTTCACCAAATCCACGTAATAAGGCGCGGCCGGTGACCAGTGGCTGCCAATAGGAGTGCCATAGCCCGCCATGGCCAGGTCAATGATCGTCTGGCGGTCAATGGCATGAGCCATGGCTTGACGGACTTTGGGATTATCGAACGGTTTGACTTTGTTATTGGTGGACAAAATCACATCGGACGTGCTGGCGCCGGCTAACACTTTGTAACGATCATCCTGGGCCAATTGCCGGGCTGTTTCCGGCGAACCAATCGAGGCCACCACGTTGACGTCGCCCGCTTTCAAGGCCGCCACCTGGGCATTGGGATCGGAGATAAACCGAAAGATCACCTTGTCCAGATAGGGCAGTTCCGGGTTCCAGTATCCGTTAAAACGAACCATTTCCACCCGGTCGCCCTGAACCCATTTTTCGAACTTGAAAGGGCCCGTGCCGACGGGATTGGATGTAGCCGTTTCATAACCTTTCATAGGCAGCATGGACGCATCCCCTTCGGCCATATGAACCAAAAAGAGCGCATCCACCTCTTTCAGGGTAACCTTCAGGGTCAGATCATCCGGCGTTTCCATCGCCTCAATGACCCGAAAATATTCGGGATGGGGATTGACCGCTCCTTCGGCGGCGGCCCTTTCCAGATTCCATTTGGCCACCTTGGCCGTAAAGGCTTCACCATTGTGAAACTGCACACCTTCCTGAAGTTTAAAAATCACCTCTTTGCCATCTTCGGATACGGTCCACGCTTTGGCTAAACCCGGCTGCAGCCGGCCTTCATCATCCATCTTTATCAAGGTTTCATAAATATTGGACCAGACCACCCGGTCAATCGCCGCCGCCGTATTGGCTGTGGGGTCGAGTCCCGGAGGCTCAGCCAACTGCGCCACCGTTAAAACACCGCCTTTTACGGGTGTATCGGCAAGAACCGGCGGCGAACAAATCAACCCGACAAACAGCAAAATGACAATAAGACCTTTTTTCATGACGCACTCCTTTTCTATGGTAAACGAAGCATCCGGGAAACTTCTATTTTGCCCGTTCGGGCAGATCTCGAAAAGCAATCAACGGGCCTAAACTCCTGGCAGCCAGCACTCCGTGGATAATGGCCCGGGAGAGGCAATCGGCCGCAGCGTGGCCAATCTCCGTAAGACTTTGGGCACAGGGCGCCTCAAAAAACCCCGTTGTTCGGGGCAGTTCCTTGGTCCCTGTCGCCAGACAGAAAAGCGTGTCACCGTCAAACATCGTGTGCGCCGGACGGATAGCGCGGGCCATACCGTCGTGGGCCATCTGGGCAATTTTTTGGGCCTGGCTTTTGGTGCAGGCGGCGTCGGTGGCCACAACCCCAATGGTGGTGTTTTGGGCCGGCTTCGAAGATTGGGCCGGTGGCAGTTTAACGCACCTTTTGCCAAGTACGCCAAATTCATCCTCTTTTTCCAGCCGGATTTCCCAAGGTTGTCCGGTGTGCGGATCAATCACCGAGCCGTTGGAGTTAACCGCCCCAACGGCCCCGACCCAAATCCCCGAATCAAGCAGGCAACTGGCCGTACCGATACCGCCCTTGATATTTCCCGCCATGGAGCCCGTACCGGCGCCAACATTGCCCTGCGGAACCTGCTGATCGGTAGCCGCGTCACAGGCCTTTGCGCCCCAATGGGCTGTTATCGGCGGTTTACATGACACGCCTCTTCCCAAATCGTACAAGGTAGCCGCCGGAACAATGGGCGCCACTTGATCTCCCAAAGGGAATCCACACCCTCTTTTTGAAAGCCATTGCACGACCCCATCCGAGGCGGCCAATCCAAACACCGACCCGCCCGACAGGACAACGGCCTGCACTTTTTCAACGAGGTTGACGGGATCAAGCAGGTCGGTTTCGCGGGTGCCCGGCGCTGAGCCGCGCACATCAACACCAGCCACGGCGCCTTTTTGACTCAACACCACGGTTACACCACTGGCCGCTTCAGGGTCGGTGTAATGACCCACTTTTATTCCGCTGACATCGGTAATCGAATTGAGCTTTTTTTCCATGAATAGCGACCTCAACAAATGCGTTGACAGCTAAAGATTCGAACCACAACGGGTCCACTCTACTCGTTTCGTCATTTGGATCAGAACGCGGTCAGTCTACTGTAATGCGAATGAGCTTGAATGACAATGCGAAAATGCGCCGGGGACCAAACAGCGCAGATCGAGCCGGGGTGTTGTTTTTGGTAATCAGTTCCGCCAGATAACGACCCACGGCAGGCGCCTGCTGCAAACCATGGCCGGAAAAACCGTTGGCCAGATAGAACCCCTCAAGCTCCGGCCGCTCGCCTGGAATGGCATTATGATCCAGGCGATTCACCGCATAGAGACCGGCCCATCCGCGGATCAGTTTCAACCGCTCAAAGGCCGGGACAAACTCGTCCAGCTCAAGCCACAGAATCGCCCTAATGAATATCGTCTTCGTCTCTGTCTAATTTAACCATATAGCAAGGGCTGATCTGACTACCAGCTTTTCGTCTGCTCTACGATGGTGTAGATGGCATCCAAAAATTTTATCGCGGCCTGTGTATGGAGAGGGAGTATTTTCTCTACCTGAATGATCGTATTCCCGAATCCCGATAGCGATGCGTCAGCTAAAGGCTGGATAATATCAGAAGGCTCGATCTCTCCCTTGACGACACTATCGCGGTTGGGCCAATTGCGCGACGGTCGTTTCATGCATGTGACCGTTTGCATAGATGGTAACCGGTGTGTGGTCTCGGGCCAAGCCGACTAACAAAGCCCCCGTGGAAAGATCGTTGATACAACGCGCCGCGGCCGCTGCCAAACCGCGTAAAAGCGGATCCTGCGATGTTAAATAGGGGGCAAGAAAGCCTGTCGCATTCTTCCCCAGAGAGGGGTCGGCCCGCACCATACGCAAAAGCCCCCACAGCACGCCTCGTTGCAAGACCGGATGTTCCAAAAAATTCATATCGGGCCGCACATAAGAAACCAGCATCTGACCAAACTCCTTGGCCAAGACGGGGCTGTTGGCCATGATTTCACCCATGGATTCCGGGGAGCCCCAACCAATTCCGCCTGATTCGTCGTTGAGCGTCCAGATAAAACGGCGCATCACCACCCGGGCCGATTCCAGGTCAGCTTCGGCCAACCGGCTTACCACCCGACCCATGGCGGAAACGGCCCGCCAACGGACTTTTTCCGATGGGTCGTTGAGAAGGCCAAAGAGCGGGTTAACCACTTTGCGTGGCGGTATTTGGCAAATTTTGGCCAATGTGGATTCAAGCTCCTCTTCGGCCAACAGCTTTTGAAAATCCCGTTTTAACCGGCGGTGGCTGAGTCGCATAGGACCCCACTCTTCCCCAAGCCGTCATTACGAGGAGTGTAGCGACGAAGCAAACCCATGGACAGTCGAATGATCAATGGGGATTATTTCCTGCCTTCCGGCAGGCGCTTTGCTCGCAATGACCCGTTCGGTTAAAATTCTTCCCAATAGATACAATCCTCGGGACAGTACATGATCGCCTCGTTGACCTCCTTTTCAGGGTAGTGCGCAAACTCCGCAATCTCTAAAAAACCGGCGTCGTTGATACTAAACACGGAGGGGCACGCTTCGATACAGCTGCCGCACAAGGTACAATCACTCAACTCCACAATCGGCTTTTTCATATGGGTGTCACCTAAATGAGAACTCTTTTGCAAAAGTATGCCATGTAAAAGGAGGCCGTGTAAGCCCCCCTTTTGTTTTACACGCAATTCATTTGGCGGTTTAGCCCTGAACAATGGCTCCACCAATTTTTCGGCCCCACTCTACGCACGTTTCCAGACTCTCCTTGTTGGGAACATATTGAACCCGCAGGCCCGGATCCATGATCTCCAGTTTCATCGCCTCAAACCGGGTATTGATCTGTTTGACGGCCTCACCGCTCCAGCCGTAAGAGCCAAAGGCCGCTGCCAGTTTATTAAAGGGTCTGAGTCCTTTCATATAGATCAACATATCCATGACCGTAGGAAAAATATTGTTATTCAAGGTCGGTGAACCCACAATAATGGCCCCCGCGTCCAGAATCTCGGTCATCACGTCACTGCGGTGCCATTTGCGCAGAGTCATGGGGCGTACTTCCACCCCTTTTTCAGCAATCCCCGCAGCAATGGCATTGGCCATCTTTTCAGTGCTGCTCCACATGGAGTCGTATACCAACACCGCTTTGTGCACCCGCTCCTGGTTGGCCCAGCGAACATAGGCATCCAGGATCTTTTGGGGGTCTTTGCGCCAAACGACCCCGTGATCGGGACAGATCATCTTAAATTCCATGCCCATATCCGTCACCGTCTTAACGAGCTTGAGAACCTGGGGCGAAAAATGCATCAGGATATTGGCATAATATTTCTTGGCGTGGGGCATCACCGCGCCGCCCAACACATCGTCAAACTTTTCGTTACCCGCATAGTGCTGGCCGAACGCGTCGCTGGAAAAGAGGATTTGATCCTCTTTGATGTAGGTGAACATGCTGTCGGGCCAATGCAGCATCCGCGTTTCCAAAAAGGTGAGCGTACGCTTTCCCAGTGACAGCTCCTCACCACTTTTCACCACCTTGAAATTCCAGTCTTGATGAAAATGGAGCGCCAAGTTTTTGTGCCCCACTCTGGAGCAGATCAAAGGGGTGTCAACCCCTACTGCCTGTAGCACCTTTCCCAAGGCGCCGGAATGGTCCATTTCGGTATGATTGCTGATAACATAATCGATCTTTGCCGGATCAACAATTGCGGCCACTTTGTGTAACATCTCTTCGGGAAAATGCTCTTTGTCCTTGACTGCGTCAATGAGGGCGATTTTTTCATCCATGATCAGATAGGCATTGTAGCTGGTCCCAAATGGTGTGGAATATCCGTGGAAGTCCTCAATGTTCCAGTCGTTCACGCCGACATCGTAGATACCGGGAGCAATTTCGATGGGTTTCATCTATACCTCGCATCTATTTTGACATCATCAAATAGAGATGGCCCCGGCCGGTTCACCAGACCAGGGCCACAGATCAATCAATAAACCTTCAAAATCGGTAAAAGTGAAAACTTGTCATCACCAACTACTCTTTTTTAAATTCCTCTTTCCCGCAGCCGCAAATGGGGCATTCGTAATCATCGGGCAGATCATCAAAAGAGGTCTTCGGCGCAATACCATTATCCGGATCGCCCTGCTGGGGATCATACACATACCCGCAAATTGTACAAACGTAACGTTCCATAACTCCTCCTTACATTAAATTTAAAAACACCTGAAGCCGTCGATTTTAATGCACGGCTTCATCCAGCAATTGTTCCACGTATATTCTGACAGCATCCCGCATCTTACGCAAAAAATCAAGGGTCGGTTGGTCCTTGGTATCCAGCCGCCAATGAGTCATACTGACTTTTTTGGCATTCAAATCCGGGGGGTCGTCACCCAATACGACAATCCGATCCGGGCAATGCTGTGTAACGGCGGTTTCCAGATCCCTTGGCCGGGCGTAGGCCAAGTCAATGCCGACCTCGGCCATCACCTTTTCAGCTTTCGGATCCATTGCCGTCGCAGGTTTGCGGCCGGCACTCAGCGCATCCACCCCATCGCCACCCAGTTGCCGGGCAAAGGCCGCCGCCATCTGGCTATAGCAATCATTTTTATGACCGGCAAATAATATCCGGTTACGACCTGCGAGCGGTTTTAAAACCGTTTGGACCATCCGGACCACATCCACCTTCATTTCAGGATGAGCGGCCATCTCCCCCTTTTTTTCAATTCCGCGGTAGGTCAAGCTACCCGCGTACTTTGCGTCAATGGCATCATAAAAATAGCGGATACTCAGCTCTATGGCCTCAAAAAGATTCTTGCCCCGTGTGGCGGCCACGGAAAGCAGCAGCCCCTGCCGTTGGCGAAAACCGGGGTCCTTTAATTGTAAACGGTACTTGCGCGACCAAAGCGTTTGACAGCGATCCACCAGCGCCTTTAACTGGGCGGTCATATTGTAAAAAAAGACCGGCGTCGCCGCTATAATGAGATCCGCTTCCCGAAGCAGGCCAAAAATTTCGGCCTGCATGTCATCCTTAATGGGACAGGTGCCGTTGGTCTCACACGTCCCAATTTCAGCACAGGGCAACACTTTACATCGGGCAATATCTACGATATGGGTTCGGATCCCTTCCCCCCGGGCTTCGGCTTCGCGCATAAATTGATTTAACAATGTCGCCGAGTTGCCTTTCTTGCGAGGACTGCCTTGTAAGCCTAATATCAGCATCTGTTCAACAGATATCCTGTCGTTATACCCGATGACAAAATCCCATCCACATCACCCGGTTGATCCAGGGCTATTTTTCAATATGGCACGCTTTACAGGAAGTGGGGCCCGTCGAAATGATATAGACTAATAGGCCTCTTCATCAGCCAAATCAGCCACCGTCACTTTTTCTTTGAACAGATTATAGGTCCAGATCTGATACGCCAATACAATGGGCAGAAAAAGAACTACCACGATTAGCATGATTTTTAATGTGAGCGGACTGGAAGACGCATTGCGGGCTGTTAAGCTAAAGCTGGGATCCATGTTCGACGGAAGCATATTGGGGAACAGTCCGATGATACCAAAAAAGGTGCAGGAAAAAATGGTCACCGCCGACGAGAACCACGCTTTGAAATAGGCCTGAATGCGGGTAAACCGGAAGGTGCCCAACAGCCCCGCCACAGCCAGCAGCAGCACAATAAACAGCACCGGATGGGCCAGGTAGTTGTTGTAAAGAGGGGTGAAATAAGCCGTGGCAATTAAAAAGAGGACCGCCGCCGCCAACAGCGCCGGCCACAGTTTTTGGGAGATGGCCACGGTGCGATCATGCAGGTCGCCTTCGGATTTAATGGCCAACCAGAGGGTACCGTGCACCAAAAAGAGCAGGACAAAGAGAACCCCGCCCAAAAGGCCATAGGGGTTTAATAGGGTAAACAGGTTGCCTCTGAAAATACCATCGGCATCGATGGGAAGCCCCTTGAAAATGTTGGCAAAGACGACACCCAACAGCAATGCGGGTAGAAAGCTGCCCAAGAAAATGCAGGTGTCCCACACCTTTTTCCAGCTCTTGTTCGCCACTTTACCCCTGAATTCAAAGGAAACGCCCCGCAATATCAGGGCGAATAAAAGCAACATCAACGCTGTATAAAGGGATGAAAACATCACCGCATAGACCAACGGAAAAGCGGCAAACGTCACCCCGCCTGCCGTCAACAGCCACACTTCATTGCCGTCCCACAAAGGGCCCATGGCGTTGATCATGATGCGGCGGTCGGACTCCGTTTTACCCAATACCGGCAACAGCATCCCGATGCCGAAATCAAACCATCGGTAATAAAAAAGACCGCCCAGCACAATCCCCACAGAAAAAACCAGATTGCCTGCAGATCCATTACCAATTCCTCCCTATTATTTTTCTTCATTCGTCCATATTAAATAAACGAGACTTAGGCCGCTTCCGGCTCCGGCCCTTTTTTCACATGATTCACCATCAGGAAAAGCCCCACCAGCCCCAACAAGCCGTATACCAATAAAAAAGCCACCAGGGTGGTTCCCACCTGCCCCGTTGATATGGGAGAGGCCGCGTCGGAGGTTTTCATCAGGCCGTAAACAATCCACGGTTGACGACCCACCTCGGCCAGGATCCAGCCCAATTGAATGGCGATATAAGGAAGCGGTATGGCACAGAGCATTGTTTTCAGATAGAGGGGGCTCTCCTGCAGCTTGTTTCTGCGGAACCAGCCGATGATCATCAAAATCGGGAAAAGGGTACCCAGCGCCACCATGCCACGAAAGGCCAGGAAGGTTAAAAGGACCGGTGGGCGTTCATCCTTGGGGATATCTTTAAGGCCGGTCACTTCGGCGTTGATATCGTGATGCCCCAGAAGACTCAACAGGCCCGGAATTTTACCGATCTCAATCAAGTTGCGCTCATTCTCAGCATCGGGAATGGCAAACAGCGCCATGGGCGCACGGGTTTGGGTTTCCCAGTGGGCTTCCATGGCCGCCAGTTTGGCCGGCTGCACTTGGGTAACATGAACCGCGTGCCAATCACCGTTAATCACCGTGAAAACAGAGAAGACCAGTCCGAATATCAGCGCCATGCGGAATGATTTTTCAAACAGCCTTACATGTTGGTTCTTGAGAAGATGATACGCACTCACCCCCATCACCACAAAGGCAGACAACAGATAGGCGCTGCCGACGGTGTGGACAATTTCCAGCAGGGCAAATTTATTAAACAGTACCGCATAAAAATCGGTCAGCTCGGCCCGACCGTTTCGTAACGTATATCCCACCGGATGCTGCATCCAGCCGTTGGCCGTCAAGATCCAGATCGCCGAAATACTGCCCGCCGCAGCTACCAGCCACATGACCGTTGCATGGGCTTTGGCGGAAAGTTTTTTCCACCCGAATATCCAGACACCGATCAGGGTCGATTCCAAAAAAAAGGCCAGCGTCGCTTCAATGGCCAATAGTGATCCGAAAATATCCCCCACGTAAGCCGAGTAGCGGGACCAGTTGGTACCGAACTGGAACTCCAGGGTGATGCCGGTCACCACCCCCAGAGCGAAATTGATGAGAAATAATTTGCCGAAAAATTTCGTCATCCGCAGATAGACCTGATCTCCGGTTGACGCGTAGCGGGATTCCATATAGGCAACCAATACGGACATGCCAAGGGTCAACGGCACAAAAATAAAATGAAACATGGTTGCCGCCGCAAACTGCAACCTGGATAACAGCACCACATCCATCATCTCCTCCTCATCTTATTCGTGCCCGATTGAAGTTTCAGTAGGGCGTTGAGTGTTCATCGCACCCGGACGGGATGCCCCCCATTTTAAATCTCAACCGGGTTAAAATTATTGTCCCATTCCCCGAATGGGACAATAACTGCCAGGCATTTCCCGCTTCCCAACGATTTTGAACAGTGTTTTGGGAACCATTCAGAGCAAACCCGTGAAGCTTGAAATGTTGGCGCCGATTCATGTGGAGATGACGTTCAGCAAATACCCGTTTTCAGGCGCCCCCTTCCGGCGTACACTCGGAAAAATCAATGGGTTTGCCGCATTTTTGGCACAGGTGGGTTTTGTCAAACTCGTCAGAAAAGATTTCCTTTGCTTCACCACATTCCGGGCAAGCACAGTTGAACGATTTTAACGTTTTAAAATTTGCAAAACCGGGGCAGTGTTGGGGGGTGTCACTCATCTTGCCTCCTTACCGAAACCGTAAAAACTATTTTTAGCGGCCTGATATCCAAATCGAACGGCTAAACGGTTCCAATGGTATCTACAACCTCTTTGCCATAGTCCTGGGCCATACGCAATCCGCCGCCCAACGCGGCCGACTTTAACAACAGCGGCCCGCTGACCATGCGCATATGATACATGTGAGCCATGGTGTCAAAAATACGCGGCGGCGCTTCACCGCTCCAGCCAAAAGCACCGAAGGCCGCACCCACTTTATGGGCCAAATCGGCCTTCTCGGCCATAAAGAGAAAGGTTTTCATGGTATTGACCATATCCCCATGATAGGTGGGCGCACCAAAAACATAGCCGTCGTAGCCATTGAGACCGGCTTCGTTTTTTATTTCACTGATTTTTTTTACCGTCACGGAACCGCCCGCCATTCGAATCCCTTCGGCGATCAGCTCCGCGATGGATTGGGTATCACCCGTCCGGCTCGCATACGCAACGAGTATATTCGCCATGCTAACCTCCATGGCCGTAAACAGCCGCAACGAACGATGAAAGCCTTGCTTTTTGTACATATTTGGTAAGACTTTTCATATAAAAACGCCCCATCAATCGTTGGGATCTGACCATCGCATGAGAAAAAAATTATCCTGGAACAGGCCTAGGATTTTGGTTTGATGCGGTGGTCCATCCCTTCCATCTGACAGTCCGGCGTGTAGCAGGTAACATCCAGAAACTCACAATTTTTCTTACATGATGGGCATTTATCGGGCGGAGCGTCCTGGGTCAACTGATAGCCGCAATTGCCGCATTTCCAATCAGGCATGTTCGTCTCCATTGTTTTACAATTCAACAGGCCACCTGCCGTATGCAGGTTACATAACGGCCACGGCCTTCAAGCGGGTTAAGGCGTGACATCTCTTGTCCGCGGCTGGAGAACACGCATGCGGTGAATGCATGCATGTTCCCTGGTATTACCGCGGTTGTAAAAATCTTAGGCGCTTTTCCAAAATCCGTGCAAATTGCAGTACGAGCGTGCCGTGCACACTGTCGCATCGGTTTTGAAAACCGCTTCCGGCGCCTGGCCCGGATCAAGAAACTGGATCAACGATTGGCCATCGGCCATCAACTCAACCCATTCTATCCAATGCTTTTCTTCCATAGGATGCGGAGCGCTCCCCACCATAACTTTTACGCCCCCGTCCACTTTTTCCACCACAGGAACGTGTTTTTCCAGAGCAGCATCCACAGTATTTTCAGATTCAAGGGCCATATCCTGACCACAGCAGACCAGTGCACCGGAACCGCCATGCATAACCATGACAATATTGCCGCAAATCGCGCATTTATGGATTTGACCTTTTTTCACCATCGTTTACCATCCTTTACCATGCTTGTGTTTGTGATGGCTCATGATCCGACCATGAGCGTATCAATTCCTGTAAAGCCGTGTAATCGACTTTAGCGGTTGCGCCATTCCATGTCAATTGCCTACCAGTTCTCGCCCAACAGTTCAAAATGAGCTCTGGGATGGGCACAAGCCAGACACATTTCAGGGGCTTCCATTCCGGCATGGAGGTAGCCACAGTTGCGACAACGCCAGACCACTTCTTGCTCTCTTTTAAACACGCGTCCCGCTTCAATATTCTCGGCCAGATCCACATAGCGTTTTTCATGCTGTCTCTCGGCAACGGCAACGGCCTCAAAAACCGCGGCCACCGCGTCCAGGCCCTCATCTTTGGCAACCTGGGCAAAGCCGGGATACATTTCGGTCCATTCGTAATTTTCGCCGGCGGCTGCGGCCCGCAAGTTTTCAACCGTTGACCCAATTACGCCCGCCGGAAACGCCCCGGCGATCTCCACATCGCCGCCTTCCAACAGCTTAAAAAAACGTTTGGCGTGTTCTTTTTCCTGATCCGCTGTTTCGGAAAAAATATCGGAAATCTGGACAAAACCCGCTTTACGGGCTTGCCCCGCGAAATAGGTATAACGGTTGCGCGCTTGTGACTCGCCTGCGAATGCAGTTAGCAGATTTTTTTCGGTTTGGCTTCCTTTCAATGTCGCCATAAGACTCCCCCCTTTTGATTGTTATGAGTAAACATCGTGCCGTAAATGTCATTTCATCGAATTTCTTACGGCAATTGCCAAAGTTCACCTTTGCAGGTCATTGCAGTATTGTTTTAACGTTTGTTTTTCGTTAAGAATCATTATCAATAACGGGGCATCCTGTCCAGTGAATATTGATTCATCCCATGCGATTGATTAAAACCGGCCGGAACCTGTCTAATGCGTAAAGCACCACACAAGGCAAAACATCCATATACTGCAATATTTTCAAATGAGTTTCCGACAATCCCGTAAACGGAAGTGGCTGCCGGTTTTCTTCTTGGGCGTTATTATATTCGGCGGCATCATACTGGCTGCATATGCGCTCATGGGCCATCCTCCGTTTCAGCGCTACCTGCTAACCCAAATCGCTGCAGGGTCAGGGTACACCCTTCAGGCGGACGATTTTGGTATCCGCTATGAAGAAGGTGTCGAAGTGTGGGCCGCAGAGCTCAATGTGACCGGCCGCGCTTCCAAAAGCCGCCTGTCCGCGGTCAAAACCGAAATCGTTTTTGACTTGAAAGCGCTGCTCAAGGGACAACTGGCGCCCCTCCGGCTGGAAATGGACAAGCCGCAAATTTATATTGCCGCAACAGCCCCTTCTTCCACCCCCGCCCCTTCGGGGGATACGGAACGCCCGCCCCCTGCAAAATGGATCCCCTGGGAGTCGATGGTTTCAAGAATCCCCGCTGAGATTCGCCTCACAGATGCTGCGGTGAATCTCGACAGCTCAGCGTACCAGCTAAAAGATACCGATATCACAATTAAAACAGATCCGGACAATCCTGACTTGCGTGATCTCGCCATTACCGGCCAAATCACCTCTCCGTCAGGTGACGCGGCTCTTACTGTTAACGGCCGGTTATCCCCCCGGGGCCAAACCGATGATAAAAAGATCGGCGCCTTCCACATCGCCCTTGAGCAGTTACCCCTGGCCCACTTACCCCGATCAAAAATGCTTCATTTTCAAAACGGCCGTGCCAGCCTGGAGGCGGATCTGGCCCTCACCGCGTCCGGTATCGATATTCCCAACGGCGTAGTAAAGATCACAAGCCCTGAATTTATCCTCCAAAAAAGAGCCCGAAAAAAATCCTATGCGCTGGAGCAGGCACAGCTTACCTTTGATGCGCACGTGACTCCCACTGCGGTTACTTTAAACGGAGTCACCTCCGGTACACCCCAAACCACTGTTTTAAGCTCCTTTCACTACGACTGGGCCCATCGCGACGGCCCCCAAATGGAGGTCTCCGTTTCCACCGAACCGCTGCCTATGGAGCGATTCAAAGCACTCTTTCCCGGAATCATCATCCCCAAATGGATCATTTCGGGCATATTCCCCATGTTTACCGACGGCAAGGTGCGGCTGGATAAATTTGCATTGCAAGGGCCCCTTGCAGCCATCCAACGGATGAGACTAAAGGAAAATGAGGATTGCCTTCGCTTGGATGTAAGACTGATCGATACCGTCGCCTTCCAGGAACGTCCCGGCCCGGTTGTGAATCATGTCTCCGGCCGTATTCAGATCAAGGAGGGGGCGCTTATTATCTCCGAAGTGTCCGGCAAGACCGAAACATCCAATCTAACCCGCAGCGGGTATACCATTCCCGACCTTTATGAGTATCCGGCCCGTCATAGGATCACCCTGGCCGGTGATTTTGATCTGGCCGATCTAAGGGCATGGCACGCGCAGCCGGTTCTGCCTAAAATCCTTCGAAACCAACTGGCTTCCTTCAGCACCTTTACAGGACGCGCCAACGGCGGCGCAACCATCACGCTAAAGGGTCCCAGGGCTACCGGGCTCACCGGCGACATCACTTTAACCGACAGCGTTATTGAAAGGGACGGGACACTATGGCCGATAAAAATCGATACGGGTCGGATTCAAATGCCCCCCGACCGTGCCGCAGCCATCACCGCCCAGGGCCAGTGGGGAAAAAATATTCTCACTTTAACCGGGTCCATGGATCTGAACCATCTTCTTTTGGGCGTACCCCGCCGTTTCGATGACACGGCGGAACTTGCCGCCCAATGGGATCTGGCCGGGTTGAATCAACTGGTTACAAAAAACGGCATCGGCCCCGGTTGGCTGACAGCATTCAAGCAAGCGGATGGTGTTGTTCGATCCAGTTTGACGCTGCGCCAAACTGCTCAAGAAAAAGGCTGGCAATATGGCGGCGGCGCCTTTGAATGGGAAAAGGTAGATCTGGCGCATGCCTTTTTTAAAAGGCCTGTTTCCACGAAAAAAGGCTCTTTACATCTCTCCGGGGACGGCGCCGGACAATATGCCGTCAATGGGCGCTGGGGGGAAAGCTCCTTCGACCTCTCCGGCCGGTTTGATGACTTTTTCCATTCCTGGTCCACCCAAGGCACATCACACCTGTCCACCCAAGATCTTGCCGTGGTCTTGACTGGTACGAAATCTCCAGCCATTTCCGCTGACAAACCGGTTCCCGTCGATCTGGCCATTGAGCAAACTGAAGGGAACTGGTCGATCAATACAGATATAGCCCTGGACGGGCAAAAATTAACCATTGGTCACTTTACCTTTTCACCACCGGCCAAGGGGAATCGGCTGAACAGCCGGATTGTCCGTAAAAAAGGCAGCCCCGTGGAGATCGAAAAGCTGCAATGGCAACACCAAAAAAAGCATCTTGATGTTCAAGGCACCGTTGCCCCGAACGGCGGGCAGCCGACCCGGTTGACTTTGTCGGCAAAAGATTTTCCCCTGGACCAACTGGGACTCTCTTACAAGGAAAAATCAAACCGGCTGGTTGGAACATTAACCGGTGAGATTGACGCCGCCATCACGGAAAATCGCCTGGATACCGTAAGTGTCAACGGTCCTTTGCGGATCCAGGCGACCAAGAGACCTGTTGCCGACAGACCCCTTTTGGTAAGCGGTTGGGATGTGGATGTCGTATTTGACGGCACCCGGATCACCGTTCAGCCCTCGACCCTTCCTTTATCAACAGGCGAGCGGATGCACATTTCCGGGGAACTGGCCGGTTGGGAAAAGATTTCGGGCGGATTACGCGTTACCCTGGATACGGTTTATCTCGATCGCTGGATCCAACGGCTTCAAGCCGTCAACAAGCAGCGAACACCCGATCTGAAGCCGGTCGCATCCAAACCGGCGCCCTGGGTCGTAACCCCGGACCTCGCTATCACCCTTTCCACCCCCGCCGTGCTGTGGAACGATCGCTCCCTTGGTCAGTTCAATGCATCCCTGCGGTGGATCGGTTATGACGGCCATATCGATGCCGCCGATCTTGAAGCCCCCGATATAAACGTCACTATGTCGGGCCGTTACGGTTGGCCCCTTAGCGACCGGGCGGGGTTATCACTGCGGACCTATATCCATCTGATGGATATTAATAGTGACCGGCTGCTCAGCGGTATGGGTGTGAAAAAAAACGATATTCACGGAACCCTGAACCTTGAAGGCGGCCTTGAAACAGAAGGAAGAACCACCCGGGAACTGGCTCAAACCGCTTCGGGCCGCTTTAAACTGGGGCTGAAAAATGGCTTTATCCGTGAGCCCAACGTGTTGATTAAAGTCCTCGAATTTATCAGCCTGGAAAATATTTTTATTAAAAAACCGCCGGACACCATGAAAGATCAGTTTTACTACAAAAACATCGATGCCGATTTTGTGCTGGAAGATGGCATCGTTGCCACGGAAAATTTTTTCATGAAAAGCCCGGTTTTCAATATGGGGGCTACGGGCAAGCTGGATATGAGCACCATGGACCTCAACCTGCTGCTGGCCGCTCAACCGCTCAACACTCTGGATGCCATTGTGAGTCGTATCCCCATTGCCGGTCATATTTTAACGGGCAAAAACAGATCGTTACTGGTCTATACGTTTGAAGTGGACGGCACCCTGGATCAACCCAAAGTCCACCAGAAACCGTTTAAAAATCTGGACAAAGCGGTGGCCGGCTATTTTCAGCGGATATTCCTTACCCCCGCCCGGGTGATCAGCAAGGTGGGCAATTATCTGAAAGATATCCTTGACCAAATTGAAACCACCCAATCCAATCCGCCAAATGGGGGTGGGGAGCATTAAAATGTAACCGGATGAATATATTGAATATTTCGAGGATACCATTTTGAGTCGGACGCCGAAATTGGCTCCCAATAGGTGACCGGCGAAAGCCTGCCGGAAGGTATCGGCCGAGGCCCTTTAGTGAATGTTACCCGGTTAGATAATTTACACTTGACCGGATTCTTTCTGTCAAATAGATAATACCTTGAGAGTTGTACGGAACCACACAATCATTAGGTATGCAGATGCCAAGTTTCAACGAGAATGCTTTGATACACGTCTCAGAATTTGCTGATAAATACAATGAAAAGATTCTAAGTGACTGGCGGGAAAAGTCATCAGACTACAAGCACAAATGGATGGAAGCGCTGAGGTTTTTCTTTGATCATGTGTTCTATCAGGGTCGACGTAATGATCTGTCCAAGGTTTTTCTCGATCGTTCATGGGGGGTTCTCGAAGACAATCTCAGCGATAATTCATCGGCGAGTGAAGCTCGCTATGAGAGCTTATGGCAGGATGGTACCATTCCGGATAACCCAAGTTGGCACAAGAGGGAGGTTTCCAATAGGTTGTTGGATGAGCTCAAACAGGCAGAAGTATCAAAGCGCGGAGATCGAGAGCTCGTCGTAGATACTCTTCGCTTTCTTCGGAATTTGCCTAGGTTGAACATTGTCAATCGCTCCATTTCGAAAATCAAGGGTGGCTGCATTGCAAAACACTATCAGGAGCTTCAAAAGATCAGATATGTTGGTCCAAAGACAGCAGCGTTTTATCTGCGAGATCTGTGCTTCGTTTATTCACTCAAAGTCGAAGAGGATGATCTTGCGGTTCAGCCGGTGGACAGATGGGTTAAAAAAATCGCTTGCAGGATTAAAATTAGCTTGCCAGAAGACGGGGAAGATGCGGTTGCAGGAAAGATTGTCGAAGCGTGCAAACACGTTGGCGTATCTCCATTATGCTTCAATGCGGGAGCATGGTATATGGGAACTCACGCATTGGATATACTCTTCGAGCCCTTCGAGGGGGGATGAAAATATAACCGCTTGAATATATTGAATATTTATAGGTTTACATTTTGATCCGGACGCCGAAATCGGGCCAAAAGGGGAGTTATGCAAAGGTTTCATAGCGGACCCCTTCATGGGTGGTGGAACGCCTATACTGGAGGCCAATCGCATAGGTTGCGATGTCACGGGGGTTGACATTAATCCGATGTCTTATTGGATAGTTAGATCAGAACATGCTGTGTCGATATGACACCAGAGCTCTGAAATCACTTGATATTTTCTCAGTTCACGGGTTTCCGGTTGGATTGATTCAATGCGAGTCGAATTTCATTGGAATTATGGAGCCTGGGCGCAATATGTGCGTCGGAAGCGGCGGATGGGCCAACATTATTGAAAAATTCAAAAGGCAAAAGCCTACTGTGAGCAACCGTTTGAAGTTAGGTCTAACGGTCGGACAAAAAAAATTGTTCCCATCACGGGTTTACACCTCCCGAATGGGGTTATGTCACGACGCAAAGAACAGGCGTATCAGTAACTCAGGGATTTGTGCGTTCGCTGGACAGAAATCTGACTTCAGAACCCTATCAACGCACCCTTTCCCCTGCAGCGGGATAGCTTCCCAGGCGTTTTAGGTGGGCCGTATGGGCCTCGACCTTGGCGAGGACATCCACAATTTTGGTCTCTTTCTCGGAACCTTCAAAGTCCAGAAAGAAGCAGTAATTGTCCGGGTCATCGCGTAGCGGCATGGAGGCGACCCGGGTCAAGTTGATATTGGCGTCGGCAAAGCATTGCAGCACTGCCAGCAGTTGACCGGCCTCGTGCCGGGTGACAAAAATAATCGATGTTTTTTGTCCCTTTTCGGTTGATTCTTCCCTGGCCAGCAGCAAAAAGCGGGTGGAATTGGCCGGGCCGTCCTCAATCTGATCTTTGATGATATCAAGGTCGTAAAGTTCGGCGCAAAGCCGGCTGGCAATGGCGGCCGAGGCGTTGGGGTTTTCACGGGCCAACATCTTGGCGGCGCCGGCGGTGTCGTAATAGGGCCGGGCCTCCAGATTGTTGCGGGCCAAAAATCCGCGACATTGCGCCAACGCCTGGGGATGGGAATAGACCTGGCGGATTTCGCGGTAGTCGGTGTCGGCCGCGGCCATCAGGCAGTGTTGCACGGTCACCTTGGTCTCACCGATGATTTTCAGCTCGGTGGCGGTTAAAAGGTCATTGACTTGGGTGACGGCGCCTTCCAGGGAGTTTTCCACCGGGACCACGCCGAGATCAAGGTAACCCTCTTCAACACCCTGAAACACATCGGCAAATTCCAAACAGGGGATATGAGCGCTACCCGGAGTGAGCTGCCGCGCGGCGATCTCGCCGTAGGCGCCGTGTTCGCCCTGAAACCCAACCAGCAAGCGCTCCTCTTCCTGCAGCCGCTTGCTTTCCTCAATAATTGTTTTGAGCAACCGCTGGGTAAAGGGGCGCTCCACTAAATCCAGGTTCAACCGTTCAATCCGCGCCATCATGGAGGCCTCGCGGGTGGGATCGGAAACGGCAGTTTTAAATTTTTTCGATCGCAGCGCCAGACCCATACGCTCCTGGATCAGCACCAACATTTCACGGTCGAGCTTGTCGATTTTACGGCGGATTTCGTCGAGTTGCATTCGCTATTCTCCTTTAGTGGGTTGCGTATGGTTATCGAAAAGGGTGGTCATAAATTGATGCAGCGGTTTAAGGAGAGGTACGCGGCTTAAACGCACCACCGCGCATCATGTTGGCCCCGGCCGCTTGGACCGTCTTGGCCGTCTCAATGGTCTGGGACTCGGTTTCCACGCTGCACGGCCCGGCGATTACCACCAGGTCTTCGCCGATCTTTACCCCATCCACATCAATGACCGTTCGGTGAGTCTTGCCGCGGGCGGTTAATTTCAGATTTTTCATCATGTTCTCCTGCCATAAAATGAAAAAGCCTCGGGAAAATTTCCCAAGGCCTGCGCTGTCGAATGCATCCCGGGAAGCGTCGTCTACCCGGGGTATGTCAATCCATCGTCAACCTACCGGATAGACACCGGTAAAGCCAAAAAAGAAGTAGCGCCCGAAAACGGCAAATTGACGAGCAGTAATGTTCATTTTCATTCCGGTAAAAGGGCCTGATAAATCCTATCTCTTTCAGATAAATATCCACGGTGTAAATGTCAACAGATTTTTAGCAGGTCTTATTTCGGCGGCTTTGGCAACAAATAGACTTGACATGGTTACCGGTCCCCTTATATATTCAGAATCAATCAAAGACGATATTTGAAAAATCGTTTTATCAGCGGGGTGCTTCCAATTTTCCGAGTGTCGCTGAATTTCGGCATATAGAGATCAGTGGCGGTATCAATCCACGATTCAATCTAAGTGATAATTATTAATAATTTGTTGGCTGGCGCTGAATTCGCCGGCTAACAGAAATCACCGGCCAATCAAGAAGAAAATCCAAATAATGCGGAGTTGAGCTGCGAGCATCGCGGGGGCAAAATGCGTAACAATTTTTGACCCGAGACGAGACCTTTGCTGGACATCTGTTTTTGTTCACGTTCAAGGAAGGCGAAAAATGGAACCGGAGGAATATATTGAATATGTCGAGGATACCATTTTGAGCCGGACGCCGGAATTGGGCCAAAAGGGATGTTATGCAAAGGTTTCGAGACGCGCAGTCGGTTCCAACGATCTTGCCCTGCGGGCCGTTAGCGAAGCAAAGCCGCGCTCACGGTCCGCCGGAGTCCATATTATAGATATCCATATTAACATATAGCAGTTACCCAAGGAGTTACGGCGGCAGACAATAGCGGTTTGAGATGCCGATAGGATAAACATCAATTTCAGGTTTACCATATGAACATTACAAAACTAAAGGAAATGAGCATCCGGGAGTTGACGAAGTTGGCCAAAGAATTCAATCTCCAGGGTGCGGCCGGAATGCGCAAACAGGAACTCATTTTTGCGCTGCTTCAGCACCACATTGAAAAAAATGGGATGATTTACGGTGAAGGAACCCTGGAAGTTCTACCCGATGGGTTTGGGTTCTTACGAGCACCCAGTTACAACTATCTCCCGGGGCCGGATGATATTTATGTTTCTCCTTCCCAGATCCGGCGCTTTAACCTACGCACCGGCGATACGGTTTCCGGACAGATCCGGCAACCCAAGGAGTCGGAGCGTTACTTTGCGCTTCTCAAAGTGGAGGCGATCAATTACGAAGACCCCGAAGTGGCGAGGGACAGCATCTTTTTCGATAATCTCACACCACTCTATCCGGACCGCAAAATCCACCTTGAAATCGAACCGGACAACTATTCCACCCGGATCATGGACCTGATGATCCCCTTGGGATTTGGCCAACGCTGCCTTATTGTCAGCCCGCCACGGGCCGGAAAAACCATGCTGCTACAAAATATCGCCAACAGTGTGATTGCCAATCATAAACATGTGGTGCCCTTTGTACTGTTGATTGACGAAAGACCTGAAGAGGTCACCGACATGCAGCGGACGGTGGATGCCGAGGTGATCAGTTCCACCTTTGATGAGCCCGCTGAACGCCATGTGCAAGTTTCAGAGATGGTCATTGAGAAGGCCAAACGGCTCGTTGAACATAAAAAAAATGTTGTGATCATGCTAGACAGCATTACCCGTCTGGCGCGCGCCTATAACTCGGTCATGCCTCCCAGCGGCAAGATTTTGACCGGCGGTGTGGACTCCAACGCCTTGCAGCGGCCCAAACGCTTTTTCGGTGCCGCCCGCAATATTGAAGAGGGCGGCAGTTTGACGATTATTGCCACGGCTCTTGTGGATACGGGCAGCCGCATGGATGAGGTGATCTTTGAAGAGTTCAAGGGTACCGGAAACATGGAGTTGCAACTGGATCGCCGTTTGGCCGACAAACGGATTTTCCCCTCCTTTGACATTAAAAAATCGGGAACCCGGAAGGAAGAACTGCTGCTTCCCGAAAATATCATCAACCGGGTCTGGATTCTGCGTAAACTGCTTACCACCCTCAACCCGGTAGACAGTATGGAGTTTATGCTGGACAAAATGAGTGGCACCAAAGACAATGAGGAATTTTTACAATCCATGAACACTTGATTTTTTCAACAAAAAGGTGCATAATAACACGTTTCAATTAACGTAAGATTTTTCTAGGGGCGGACATGAAAGCAAAAATACATCCCAAGTACCACCAAACCACCATTACCTGCGCTTGTGGTAATGTGTTCGAAGTGGGTTCAACCCGCAAAGATATCCGGGTGGAAATCTGTTCAGCCTGCCATCCCTTTTTTACAGGCAAACAAAAACTGGTGGATACCGCCGGTCGTATTGAGCGGTTTCGCAAAAAATATGAAAAATATGAGGCGGTCCAGAGAGAAAAAGTTCAACAGTAGCAATTTTACCATTAGGCCGTTTTTTGCGATAATGCTTTGCAGATCGCGAAAAACGGCTATTTTTTTTACTTTGGCGGATTAACATGAGTATGCAGCAAGGCATGCGTGATAAACTGGATGGTGTGGAAGAGCGCTTAGTGGCAGTGGAGGCAAGCCTCAGTGATCCTGCTGTTTTGCAGGATCGGAAATCCTTTGAGGATTTGAGCCGTGAGTACGCTGACCTGGCCCAGGTGGTAGGGACCTACCGGAAATATCGCACCGCCGAGCAAGAGTATGCCGACAGCAAACTATTGCTGGATGAAGATGACGCCGAAATGCGTGAACTGGCTAAAGACGAAATGGCGGAATTGGCGGCAAAGATGAAACGGCTTGAGCTGGACATCCAGAAACTGTTACTGCCTAAGGACCCCAATGATGTTAAAAATGTGATCGTGGAAATCCGTGCCGGTACCGGTGGTGATGAAGCCGCCCTTTTTGCCGCCGATCTTTTCCGGATGTACACCCGCTATGCCGAAGAAAACAAGTGGACCGTTGAAATTCTCAGTGAAAATGCCACAGGGGTGGGTGGATGTAAAGAGGTGATTGCCATGGTGCATGGCAAAGGTGCGTACAGTCGGTTTAAATATGAAAGCGGCACCCATCGGGTGCAGCGGGTGCCGGTAACGGAAACCCAAGGCCGGATTCATACCTCCGCGGTCACCGTTGCCATTTTGCCCGAAGCCGAAGAGGTAGAGGTCTCTATCGACCCCGGTGATATCAAAGTGGATGTGTACCGTTCCTCCGGCCCGGGTGGCCAAAGTGTCAACACCACCGACTCAGCGGTACGCATAACCCATCTGCCCACCGGGCTGGTGGTTACCTGTCAGGATGAAAAATCGCAACATAAAAACAAGGCCAAGGCGCTACGGGTCCTCCGGGCGCGTATTCTGGACCAAATGATTCAGGAGCAAAACGAAACCCGATCCGAAGACCGCAAAAGCCAGGTGGGGTCCGGTGATCGCAGCGGCCGTATCCGCACCTACAATTTTCCCCAAGGGCGCATGACCGACCATCGCATCGGTCTGACGCTCTATAAACTTGAGAATATTCTCCAGGGTGATATTGACGAGATTATCGACGCCCTCATCGCCCACTACCAGGCCCAAGCCCTTCAAAATGTCCGGTAATCGTTTGAAGGGATCAGGTTCTTCAAAACCGTGGACGATTCTGACCTTGCTCCGGTGGGCCACCGGTTATTTCAAATCCAAAGATGTTGACAGCCCGCGCTCCACCGCCGAAATATTATTGGCTCACGCCTTGGGGGCACGGCGTATTGATCTCTATCTACGTTATGATCAGCCATTAAAACGACATGAACTGGCCCAATTTAAACACCTGATTCAGCGTCGTATTCAGAATGAGCCAATCAGCTATATTACCGGCACAAAAGAATTTTGGTCGTTACGTCTGACTGTTGGGCCGCAAGTGCTGATCCCCAGGCCGGAGACGGAATGCTTGGTGGAGCAGGTTCTCGCCGGCATTAAAAATGATCAGCCGCGTCAAGGCGGTGATTTACTGGAACTGGGAACGGGCTCCGGGGCTGTTGTATTGGCCCTTGCCAAAGAGTTACCAAACTGGCGATTTCGGGCCGTTGATCAGAGTCCCGCAGCCATTGCCATTGCGCGTCAAAACGCCATTGCCAATGATTTGGGAAATGCCGTCTCTTTTTGGGTTTCTGATTGGTTTGCGGCCGTTAACGCTTGTTACCCATTTGATTTGGTTGTTTCCAATCCACCTTACATTCCCACGGCCGACATTGAGGCGCTGCAACCTGAAATCAGCCGGTTTGAACCACGGTTGGCGCTAGACGGTGGTAAGGATGGGCTTCAGGCCATTAACCAGATCATTTTTTCCGCTCCCGATATATTGAAGTCCGGTGGCGCGTTATTGCTGGAGATCGGGTATGATCAGGCGGCGGCTGTTCGTGAACTGGCCCGCGAAAGCGGTGCCTACGGTCGGGTGGAGTTGTTTCAGGACTATAGCTGTAAAGATCGGGTGATTCGGATGGTTGTAAAATGAAAATGTTTGATCACTTTGCCGATTGACTGAAACAGCGCTGATGCGGTCAAAAAAGGCTGCCACGCAAAAACCGCTTAATGTGCAATAACCCCTCCCTGATCCACCATCAAAAAAGTAAAAAACCTCGTTGTGCTTGAGCAATCAAGCGGATAGTATGGTTCAATAAAAGAAAACTATCATCAACGAGGTAAAAGCATTATGGCACAAGGCGCACTTCCCTTCAAGTACGAAACCGGGAAAAAAGCATCGGGCATGACGGCGCCGGGTGGATTGCCGGCGTATCTCGATTTGGCGCATACAATCGGCATCAGCAAATCGATCCACACGCATCTGAAAGTGCACGCCGGCGGCCAGGGATGGACGGACAACCGGATGGTGATGGCGCTGGTGCTGTTGCATCTTGCCGGTGGCGATTGCGTGGACGACATCAAGGTACTGGAAGCCGACGACGGTTTTTGTGCGGCTTCAAATGGAGACCATACACATGTAGGCGGTGGATTTGGGAATTGCGGGTTCCGTTGACAGAAAAATGCAAGCTTGTTAAAACACCTTCCAATCGGACGAAAGAGGTTTCGGTCTACCTTAAATTGGAGGCTAAAGAATGTTCCAGGACAAACGGTTGTTGGTTTTTTGCATGTGCGTAGGCCTGTTGTTTGTAGGCACGGCGATCCAGGCGGATGATTTTCCCGATATGATCACCATGCAGGCGGACTACGAGCATAAAAAGGGAATCATCGATTTTAGCCATGGGAAACATTTCGAAGAGTACAAAATCGGTTGCGGCGAATGCCATCACAACGACAAGGGCGAGCCGTTAAACGATTTGAAAGAGGGAGATCCGGTCCAATCCTGTTTTGAGTGCCACAAAACACCCGGCGAACGGCCCAAAGGCAAAGACGCCCCCAAGCTGAGTAAAAAAGAGCGCCTTGAGTATCATGCCGAAGCGCTGCACTACAACTGCATCGATTGCCATAAAGATTACAACAAGAAAAACAAAACCACGGCAGCGCCGCAAACATGCAAAAAGTGTCACCCCAAAACAAAAAAGTAGTCTAATGTATAGTCGGAGGATATCCGCTTTCGGCCCTACGGGCCTGCTACAGCCTTCGCCGAGAGGCGAGGGTTTTTCTCCCATTCCCCGAATGGGACAGTGAATTCTCAACAATGTCGGGCGGCTGTTTTGAACCCAAACGGGTGCGCCAAGCGCACTCTACGATGCACGCCATTGGCGGGCGTTATTGACCAACGCCGGTGCCCATTGGGGGGTTCCCAAGGCGTGAATGTGAGTGTACAAGGCGAGAACGTTCTTATACAAAAAACCTTCCCGTTTTCCCCACAGCCCGACGCCCCGCTTCATCTCCATCACCAGGTTTTCGGTTTGACCCTCCCATCGGCTGACGCTGGAGTAGTGGAATTCATGCCCCTTGATTTCGGCGCCCACCTCAAAATAGGGATTGGGACGGCGGACCGCTAAAATGGTGTAACCATGGCCTTGGGGCCGTTTGGAAAAGTGAAAGGTGAGCGGTAGCACACCGGCCATGGGATGGGTGTTGCTTCCCAGCACAAGGCTTTTTCCCAAATAGATCAAGCCGCCGCATTCAGCGTAGATTGGCAGACCGGCATCAGCCAACCGTTTCATTTCCCGGCGAAACGTATCATTTTCAGCCAACTGCTCCACATGGGTTTCGGGAAACCCGCCGCCCAGATAGAGGGCGTCGATGGAAGGCGGCGTTGTTTGTGACAGTGGGCTGATGTAAACCAGCTCGGCACCTGCAGCTTCCAGTGCCTCTAAATTGTCCGGATAGTAGAACTGAAAAGCGGCATCTTTTAACACCCCAATGCGGCTTTTGGGCACAGATACGGCCGGCAAAAGGGTGCGTTCAAACCCATCTGTTCCCATGGGAACTGCTTGTTTTGCAATTGCCAAAATCGCTGCTTGATCCACATGCTCATGGATCACTTCGGCGGCGGCTTTCACGGCGGCAACGGCCGCCGGGTGCTCCACGGAAGGAATCAACCCCATGTGGCGTTCGGGGAAATTTTCCTGTCGCAATTTAGGGATCGCCCCGAGCACCGGAACACCGCAATGGTGTTCGATGCTGCGGGAAACGATGCTGAGGTGACGCGGCCCGGCCACCCGATTTAAGACAATCCCCTTGATCCGGACGTCAGGGTCAAACACCTGGCACCCTTTGATAATAGCGGCCACGGTGCGGGTGGTTTTGGTGCAATCGACACAAAGAATAACGGGCAGTTTCAACAGCTTGGTCAATTCGGCGGTGCTGGTATTGCCCGCAAGATCAATGCCGTCAAAAAGCCCACGGTTCCCCTCGACCAGAGCAACTGAATTTTCGGTGGTATGGGAAAAAAAAGAGGCGCGGATCTTTTCGGATGAGCAGAGGAAGGTGTCCAGATTATAACAGGGGGTTTGCGCTGCCAGTGTCAGCCAGCCGGCGTCAATATAGTCGGGCCCTTTTTTGAACGGTGCAACAGAAACGCCCCCCTCTCTGAAAGCGAGTAACAATCCAATGGAAAGCAGGGTTTTACCGGAGCCACCCTTTACCGCCGCGATGGTGAAGCGGGGAGCGTTCATATAACGAAACCTTTGCAAAAAGCCCTCTTTTGCCCAACCCCGGCGTCAGACTCAAAATTTATTCCTCGAAATATGACAATTATTACTCCGGGTAAATTTTTCGTCCTTCTTGAGCTGGAACAAAGAATGACATTTTTCAAAGGTTTCCAAGCCTCTGATGGCAATACCCATAAAATTCGCCTGGCCAGGTTATTGCCACCCAACGGTTACGTAAAAAGATCATACGTTGAGACTTTTTACGATGCCATTTTAGTCTTCGTGTTCCGCGGCAGCCTGCTTGCCGGTCCCTGGCAGGCCGTACATGGAGGTACTGCCACTGGACCAGTATTCCAAAACACCTTCTTGCACCAACTGATTGACAACTTTTTTGGCGGCGCGCGGTTTTACACCCAAAATTTTGGCCAAATCATTGAAATAAAACTTAGATTTGCTTTTGAGCTTTTTGGTCAGCCCTTCCACAATTTTGGTTTTTGACTCTTCGTAATCTAATGTCATAACAGTACCCTCTATAAAGACGTACATATAAAAGTGGCAAGCGACCACCTGTTTGCTTAGATGGCCTCTTTGCCGGATTTGTTCAGTTAAAACTTAAACTGAGTTGTTTGACGCCAGGTGTAATAAGCCGGATCACGGAAATCATCAATGAGATGATGGGTGAACGGCAGTTCACATTTCTCGAAGAAACGTTCCCAGCCGATCCGCTCGGCCCAGTCGCCAACCCGTTCGTACTTTTTGGCACCCTTGGCGTAGGCTTCGACAATTTTCTTGATCGTGCTGGTTGTTTGATCCCAACGCGGTGCTTCATTGGGCAAGAAGGCCACAACCACCTTGGAGAACATGGGCGGTGAGATCCGGTTGGAGACTTTCCCGCCGGCCATAATGACGATACCGTCACCGGTTTGATCCGAAAGCGGCATGGCCGGGCACATGGTGTAGCAGTTTCCGCAGTACATGCAGCGGGCATTGTTCACCGCAACACTTTTCAGTTTCGCGCCTTCAAAATCCACTTTGGACGGCTTAATGGCCGCGGTGGGGCAGGAGGCGATGGCCAACGGAATTTCGCACATTTTATCCAGATACTCATGGTCCAGCATCGGCGGTTTACGATGGTAACCCAAAATGGCGATATCCGAGCAGTGCACGGCGCCGCACATGTTCAGGCAGCACGCCAAAGAAACCCTGAGCTGTGCCGGCAGACGATGATCTTTGAAATCATCAAAAAGCACATCCATGGTAGCCTTCACCGGACCGGAAGCATCGGTGGCCGGTGTATGACAGTGAATCCAGCCCTGGGTGTGAACTATATTCGTTACACCGGCGCCGGTTCCGCCCACGGGGAACTTGTAGCTGCCGCCGTCAAACTTACGGCTTTCCAGATCCTGAACCAACGGTTCAATCTTGGATTCTTCATCCACCATAAATTCGATGTTGTTACGGGTGGTCCAGCGGACATAGCCGTCACAATGCTTGTCGGCAATATCGCAGATCTCCTGGATCAGCGAGGTCGACATCAGACGCGCGCCGCCGCAACGAATGGTAAAAACCTTATCGCCGGTTTCGGAAACGTGTACCAACACGCCCGGTTTCAAAATCTCATGATAGAGCCATTTCCCCTTATTGGCAGCGATAACCGGGGGATAGAACTCATCGTATTTGCGCGGACCGATATCACTGATCCGGTTTTCCATCGGTTTATCAGGATTGTAACCTGAAGAGACGAATGCCATAACGATACCCCCTTCTTATCTCTGATGGTGTTTTCTATATTCGTTCACATCACGATCCCAGCCGCCCTCCACTTCATCTTCCTTCCAGAAGATGTAGGGGTTGGTGCGGGGTTCTTGGACCATGCGCGGATCCGGTTCCAAGCCGCAAACTTCCAGAAGTTTCTGGAGGCCCTGGCGTTTCATCAATTCGCCCAGACGTTCGCGGTTTTTCCCCTCTTCCATCCACCAGTCCCAAATGGGCTCGATCACGTTTTCCTTGATCTCGGTGTAGGGCTCTTCAGCGTTGATAAAGGGAACAATCAAAGATCCCATTTGGGCGCCGTCCAGGATCGGGGCTTTGGCGCCGGCCAAAATGGAAACACCACGGTCATCACCAATGCGCAATGCCCTGGGCATGGCGTTGATGCAGTGCATGCAGCGGTTACATTCACGATCGTTGATTTTCAGCTCATTGCCTTCCATCCACATACATTTGGTGGGGCAAAGGTCAATGATCTCTTTTTCAATGTCGAAAGGGCCCCAGTCACGGCCTGAATGCGAGCCGCCATTGGGCGGAATTTCGCCGCCGATGTAACCTTGAACCGCCTCTTGGTCGATTTTGATGTCGTCGCGCCAGGTACCGATAAAGGCGAAGTCGGCTCGTGCAATGGAGGCCACACAGCAGTTGGGACAACCGTCAAATTTGAATTTCATTTTGTAAGGAAACGCTGGTCGATGAAGCTCGTCCTGATACTCCTGGGTCATGTGATAGCACATGGCCTGGGTGTCGAAGCAGGCCCATTCGCAGCGCGCTTGGCCGATGCAGTCGGACGGGGTCCGCAGGTTTGAACCGGAGCCACCCAAGTCCTGGTTCAAGTCGTGGGTCATTTCAAAGAAGATTTCTTCCAATTGCGGGGTGGTGGTCCCCAGGAAGATGATGTCACCGGTGGAGCCATGCATGTTGGTAATGCCGCTGCCCCGGAAGTCCCACAGGTCGCACAGTTTGCGCAGAAAATCGGTTTTGTAGAATTTTCCGCCTGGTTGAGCCACCCGCATGGTGTGAAAATGGGCCACACCGTCGAATTTTTCAGGCTGATCGCAGTAACGTCCGATTACGCCGCCGCCATAACCGAAAACACCGACGATACCGCCATGTTTCCAGTGGGTTGTCCCGTCTTTGTAGGAAAGCTCCAATAGGCCCATCAGGTCTTCCACAACATCCACAGGCACTTGAAATTCCAGCCCTTCTTCATTTTTAGCCCGCTTGGCCGCCTGGTATTTCAGGTCGGACACAAAACTTGGCCACGGCCCGGATTCCAACTGGTCCAATAGAGGGGTCTCATGCTTCATCTCTGTAACCTCCAAATTAAATAATAAATAGTTGCCGACTTGACCTCAAAATGGTTCCTATAATAAATTTTGCGGTCACCTCCTCTCTTTTAAACAAATATTCAATATACCAATCTGACGTCTGCATGTTATCTAATAAAATCAAACGTTTTTTTTGTCAATGAAAATCGAGGGCGCACAAAAGCCCGCAGAAATACCGCCGTCTATTTTTTCCGGGTGATGACTCAATCCAAGTGGGGCTGAAATAATGCCGTGATGGGGGCCAGGACATTTTGCAACGTGTCTAAATGACTGGAAAAGTGCTGATGGACAAGGTGATGTTCCGGTGATGTGGATAAATACATGGATGTAACGGTTCCAAGGGCCCGTTGAAGTTGCTCAGTTGTTTGCCGCGCCATGTAAAAACCCCAAGCAGTGCTCAGGGGGAGGGATAACAGCGCTGGATCCGGTTTTTCCAACAGCGCCTCAACAAAACCGTTGACCGCGCCGTTGACGGCCCACTCACCGGCCCATACCAGTTCGCCGGTACCATCCAGGCGATCCAGCCGCATCTGCAGGGAAAGATGGAGAAAGAAGAAGAGCAGCCCCTCTAAAATCGATGCGGGGGTTGTCTCTTCCGGCGCAACCGCTAAGGGCCGGTAATCCCGCACGGTGATGAGTTTGGCCTCAATGGCATCCGGCCCGACCCGGATGATGAAATCGCCCGCCGCATGGTGCCAAGGCACGATCTGTTCAAAGGTCAAAGGGTTGTAAAATTGGGTTAAAAGGCGGGCGATTTGGTGGCACAGGGCCGCTTTATGTGACGGCCCGGTTAAATGGTACGGCTCTGTCGCCCAAACCACAATAGGGTCGGGATCATCATCACGGGGGATGGTGAGGTGAAATTCGTGGAACCCCTCAAACCATTGTCCCAGATAAAGGGGCCACCCCCGGACGTCCCAGGTATGCTGATAGTAACTTGCGGGAATCCGTCTTTTTGGGCCGGTCGTTGACGGGTCCAGATGCCGCAGTAACTGAAACTCACGCTTTATCATCCGGCGACCTGGATCGGAAACCGCCACGTTGGCCACAAAAGGGGTGGTCCCCACAGGGGTCGTCACCCGAACCAGGGCGGGATGATAAAAGGCGCCGTGCTTTTCCAGGGTTATTGAAATGGCTTCGATCTCATCGGGACGGCAAGGCTGCCCGGTTTGAGCGGTGACCGCTTGGGCCAACGGACCGCCATAGTCAAGGATGACCAATTGGGTGACCGCCTCGAAATAGTCGCCCATTAAGGGGTGCGTGGCGCCCCTGTTCGGGTTGTGGAGCGTGGCGTTACGGGAAAGGGGCAGCGGTTTTTGTCCCAACGGTCCGGTGGCGGTCAGCGGACGGTCCGGGCCGTATAAAAAACAGGCGATTTTTGGCAAGGGCGTATTAACCGGCCGCTTGCATCGCATCGATATCGGCCATAATTTCCGGCGCCACGTCATAGCCCAGCTCTTCGGCTTTTTGGGCATGTTCATATGCCTTGGCGGCCTCATTTTTTTCCAGATAGGCAATGGCCAAGTTATTGTGCGCCACGGCAAAATCGGGCGCCAATTCCAGCGCCTTGAAATTGGTTTCAATGGCGTCGTCCACCCGACCTTTCATCAAATAAGCGTTGGCCAAAGTGGCGTAGGCCTGGACATAGCGGAAGTTAAAACGGGTGGCCTTTTCCAGGGCTTTGATCGCCTCGTCGATCTCGCCCCGCTGCATGTGTACAAAACCAATGTTGCCCCAACCTTCCGAAAAACCCGGCTTAACCCGGGTGGCGCGCTGGTTGAACTCCAAACAGCTTTGCAAATCATCGCGCCGCATGGCTAAACCACCTAACTGGACATAGGCCTCGGCCAGGGTGGGGCTGTGCTCAATGGCCTCGAAAAGCTCTTTTTCGGCCTCTTCAAATTCACCGATTCCCAGCAATCCCACGGCCAAATTGTAATGGGAGACGCCGCACTCGGGGTTTTCGGCGATGGCCTGCCGGTTTTTGGCGATAAACTCATGAACGTTTTTTGCTTTGGACATGGATCCAAATCCTTTACATTGCGGTTACGGCGATCACTTATAATACGAGTGACGGCCGCTTGCAAGGTTCTCATGCGCAGCACTGCTGCCTAGGTGATCTGAATGGGGATGAATCGGGAAAGGGCGTCAGGCGACCATGATCCAGATAAAATGATTGTGTTGTCAACTGAAGGGCCTGACGATGGTCATGGGTAGCTACAATAACGGTCGTGCCGTTTTCTTGGCATATTCTTTTCAACAGTGTGGTGATGGCGGTTTGGTTGGATTTGTCCACATTGGCGGTGGGTTCGTCGCATAAAAAAACCTTGGGGTTAAGCACCAGGGCCTGGGCCAAGGCCACGCGCTGGGTTTCACCGCCGGAGAGGCTGCGGGCGGGTGCCTTGGCGAAGCTACGCATGCCCACCAGGTCCAGAGCCGCCGCAACCCGCTTTTGACGTTCTTTGGACCCAAGACCGCGGATTTTCAACCCAAAAGCGATGTTTTTAGCAACGCTGGTGGAAAAGAGTAGCGGGTGTTGATTCAGCAAGACCACGTTCTGCCGCAGTTTGTGCAGCCCTGTTTTAGTGTAAGCAACTTTCCGACCCTGATAAAAAACGGTTCCCGCCGTGGGCGGACGCAAAAAAGCGAGAATATGCAAAAGGGTGGTTTTTCCGGCGCCATTGGGACCTTCCAAAGTATAGATCGCCCCTTCGGCAAACTCGAGGTGGGGAATGTCCAGCACCACCCGTCGGTGGTAACGATGGCTCAATTGGTCGAGGGTGTAAAGGGTCACGGCCATAGCGACTCCTCACCGGTTTTGCCCTGGATAAAGTGAAAGAGCAAGTTTATCCCAAAACTGACAACCAACAGCACCATTCCCAAAGCCACGGCCAGGGTGAAGGCGCCTTTGTCATATTCCAATGCCATGGCGGTGGTGATGGTGCGGGTAAAACCCTTGATGTTGCCGCCCAGCATCATGCTGATCCCGATTTCGGAGATCACCCGCCCAAAGGCAGTGATCACCGCAGCCGCAATTCCAAACCGGGCCTCTTTAAAGACCACTCCCATCACCTGGCGCCCACCGGCGCCCAATGTTTTGGCGGTCTGGCGGTAACGTGCATCCATACGGTTGATGGCGGCTAAAGTGAGAGCCGTTATGAGCGGCACAATAAGTAAAACCTGGCCTATGACGATGGCCCCGGGGGTATAGAGCAGGCCGAAAGCGCCCAATGGGCCGCGCCGGGCAATAAAGGCGTAAACAAAGAGTCCGATCACCACCGTGGGGACGGAAAGCAGGGTGTTAATGACCATGATCACCAGACGTTTTCCGTAAAAACGGTTAAAGGCCACGGCAAAGGCCAGCGGCACACCGATGACCCCGGCCAGCAGGGTGGAAATCAAGCTGACGGTCACCGAGAGCTTGACTATGACCGCCAGCTGCGGGTCCCAGGCAAAGATCAGACCCAAAGCCGAAGCAACACTGTCAGCTAAAAAAGGCATGCTGAAAATGATATGGGGTTTTTGGCATTTTTCATCCGGCACAGAAATTTTTTTGAAAAATCAGAGCGCATCCGGGATAAAAAGCGGCTTTCCTAACAAGCGGTAGCCCTCAATCAGCTTCTGGCCCTTTGACGACACCAGCCATTGGACCAATTGATCAGCCAGATCAAATTTGACATGAGGATGAGCTTTGGGATTGACGGGGATGACCCCGTAAGGATTCATCAATGCGGGATCTTTTTCACAGAGTACCTCCAACTCAATGGGCACATCGCGGCCATGCTTGTACTTGATGTAGGTTCCCCGGTCGGTCAGCGTATACCCCCTTTTTTCGTCGGCAAAGGTTACGGTTTTACCCATGCCCTGGCCGATGGAGCGGTACCATGCAGCCGCATCGGCCGGTTGCTCAAATTCTACGGGGCGTTCTTGGCCCTTTTTGTCAATGGCGGTGCTCCGGGTTTCCAACTCGACCCCCGACGCCCGCCAAAGAGCCTGCTCCTTGGCGTGGGTGCCGCTGTTATCCCCGCGAGATACGAAAAAAGCGGCTTTGGCAGCGATCCGGCTCAGTGCCTGGGTCACATCAGCCAACCCTTTGATTTGGGCGGGGTCCTTTGAAGGGCCGATGATGACAAAGTCGTTGTGCATGACACCGTATCGTTTGGTGCCGAAGCCGTCGGCAATAAACTTTTCTTCGCGATGACGGTCGTGGACAAGAATAAGATCCACATTGCCGTCCACACCGTCGCGGATGGCGGCGCCGGTCCCCTTGGCAATAACTTTCACGCCAATACCGGTCTCTTTTTCAAATTCGGGCAGCAGCACATCCAAAAGCCCGGACGCCTGGGTACTGGTGGTGGTGGATATGGTGATAAACGGTTTTTGGGCCGTAACCGCAGGTGTCAACAGGGTGAAGAGACCACAAAAGATAAAAAACAAAACAAAGGCTCGTTTCATGAAACTTCCTTTCATATCCATAGATTATCGTGGTGGGAAGACCATTTGTCCTGTCGTGGAAATATCGTAACCTTTCATGAAGCGAGCGGTCTCCTGAAATTGCGAATCATTCAGCAATCCTAAAAACTGTTGGATATCGGGTAACAGCTCTATCATAACAACGCCTCTGGTCCGGATCAAATCACCTTGTTGGTGATTATTGGTCTTTTTTCCCCTAATATACAATGATGGACTCGTAAAAAGTCGACAATGGGCAAATCGGCATTAATAATTTCAGTGGGTTACAGCAGAAAAAATGCAAGAACCGGACTTTTTACAAGGTTACCATCAATGTCAAAACACCAAAACGATGTTCAGGAAATAGCAGTAAGCATATGGTAACAAGCTGAAATATCAAATATAAACAACTTTCCGGTTTTCAAAGAGCTGATTTCCACTTATCTGCCGAAATTTGGAATATTCTGTTACTGTAGGCCAAATCACGCCGATGCATACCCAAAATTGGTCGCGTGCGTTTTTACAGGCGTATCAATGTTAACCCCAGGCAATATTTTTGGGAAAAACAGAGAATACAATGCAACACGAAACCATTTTACTCGATCACGGCAGCGGCGGTAAAATCGCCCACGAACTAACCACGGAAATATTGCTGCCCCTGTTCAACAGCCCCCTTTTAAACCGGCTCCACGACGGCGCCGTGATCGATATGGCAAAAGGTCGCCTGGCGGTCTCGACGGATACCTTTACCGTGGATCCCCTCTTTTTCCCTGGCGGGGATATTGGCGATCTGGCCGTCAACGGGACAGTCAACGATGTGGCCATGTGCGGCGCCGTACCCCGCTATTTGAGCCTGGCGCTGATCCTTGAAGAGGGCCTCCCCATGTCCGATTTTAAAACGATCTTAACCAGCGTCGCCAAGGCGGCCCAAAAAACCAATGTAACCATCATCACCGGCGATACCAAGGTGGTGCCCAAAGGAGCGGTGGATAAAATTTTTATCAACACCACCGGAATTGGATTTGTTGCCGACGGGGTGGATATTGGCAGCCACCGGGTCTGTGCGGGCGACAAGGTGATTTTAAGCGGCACTATTGCCGATCACGGGATCACCATCATGACCCGGCAAAAAGAGCTGCGGCTCTCCACGCCCACCCGCAGTGACACAGCACCCTTAAATCAAATGGTGGCTCAAATGATCGCCACGGGCAGGGAACTCCACGAGCTGCGCGACCCCACCCGGGGCGGCGTAGGCACTACGTTGTGCGAAATTGCCCAGTCGGCCAATTGCGGTATCCGTATGCAGGAAAGCGCCATTCCCGTCAAACCGGAAGTTTCCGGGGCCTGCGATCTGTTGGGATTTGATCCCCTCTACCTGGCCAATGAGGGTAAGCTGTTGGCCATTGTTCCCGCCGATGCCGCTGATGTAATGCTGACGGCTATTCAAAAAGTGCCATATGGTAAAAACGCCGTGATCATCGGTGAGGTGGTGGAAGACCATCCCGGGAAAGTGGTGCTCCAGACCCGGATCGGAGGCGAGCGAATGGTCGATATGTTAACCGGTGAGCAATTGCCGCGGATTTGCTAGGCGCTGACAAGGCGTGTTCACATCGTTTTTGCTCATCCCGGCCAAAACTCTTTTAGCCGTCAAGCGCCCAAGCCTTTACCAAAGGACTTGGCGGAGCGGGGCACACCATGAAATCGGCGATCTTTATCGGATGGGTTTTATCACCGATATGGGTGCTAGGCCGTATCATCGTGAATTTGGGAATTTTGACATCCGTGATAGGGTGTTGTATGAATCTCGGCTTGGCCTAACCGCATCGTGAACGTATGACAATACTGCGGGAACACCCCGCGGTACTTTGGAGTGTGCCCCATGAAAGAGTTTTCCCGACTGGACCGGCTACCGCCATATATTTTCGCCACCGTTACCGAACTCAAACAGACCTCCCGCCAAGCGGGTGAGGATATCATCGATTTGGGCATGGGAAACCCTGATCTCGCCACTCCCGATCATATTGTGGATAAATTGGTGGAGGCCTCCCGCAAACGCCACAATCACCGCTACTCGGCCTCACGAGGCATCACCCGGCTGCGCAAGGCGATCTCCGACTGGTACGGCCGCCGGTTTGATGTAGATATTGACCCGGAAAGAGAAGCCATCGTTACCATCGGCGTCAAAGAAGGAATGTCCCATCTGATCCTGGTCACCATCCGGCCCGGTGATGTGGTTTTTACCCCTTCGCCCACCTATCCGATCCACCCCTATTCAGCCATCATCGCAGGCGGGGATGTACGTGGTATTCCGGTGGGACCGGGGCAGGATTTTTTTGACAATCTGCTCAACGCCACCCGTCAGACCTGGCCCAAGCCCAAAGTGCTGATCTTATCGTATCCCCATAACCCCACCACCGAGGTGGTAGATCTGGCCTTTTTTGAAAAGATCATCGCCTTTGCCCAGGAGCATAACATTTTAATTATTCACGATTTTGCCTATGCCGACTTGGTGTTCGACGATTACAAGGCCCCCAGCATTATGCAGGTACCCGGCGCCAAAGACGTGGCGGTGGAATTTTTCTCGCTCTCTAAAAGCTACAGTATGGCGGGGTGGCGCTGCGGTTTTTGCGTGGGCAACGCCGAAACCATTTTTGCCCTGCAGCGCATCAAAAGCTATCTTGACTACGGTATTTTCCAGCCGATACAGATTGCCGCCATTATCGCCCTGGACGGCCCTTACGATTGCGTGGAGACTATTCGGGACATTTACAAAAGCCGGCGGGACACCCTGATTGTGGGACTCAATCGCTCCGGTTGGAACATTCCGGCCCCCAAGGGAACCATGTTTGTGTGGGCCAAAATCCCCGAGGCCTTTGCCGGTATGGGGTCGGTGGAGTTCTCCAAAATGTTGATCAACATGGCCAAAGTGGCCGTATCGCCCGGTTTGGGCTTTGGCGAATACGGCGATGATTTTGTCCGTTTTGCCCTCATTGAAAACGAGATGCGGATCAACCAGGCCGTGCGGGGAATTCGCGGCGTTTTGCAAAAGAGTGCGTAGCACAATAATTGAAAACATTACAATACCAAGGTGTTAACGGTACTATGGGTGGTAGGGGAAGCATTATGCAAGCCATCAATATCGGACTTTTAGGGTTTGGCACGGTGGGTGTCGGGTTGGCGAAACTGCTTATCGAAAACGGCGATGTCATCACCGCCCGGGTGGGTGCCCGGCTGGTGCTCAAAAAAGTGGTGGATATCGACACCGAAACGGACCGTGGCATTACCCTGCCGTCCGGAACCCTGTCGGCGGATGCAGCCACGGTGATCAATAATACCGATATTGACATTGTGGTGGAGATGATCGGTGGGCAAACCGTAGCCAAAGAGCTGATATTGGCGGCCATCGCCAAGGGTAAACATGTGGTGACGGCCAATAAGGCCTTACTGGCGGTGTCCGGAACGGAGATATTTAAAGCGGCCCACGTTAAAGGGGTTGACGTGGCCTACGAGGCGAGCTGCGGCGGTTGCATGCCGGTGGTGAAAACGTTGCGGGAATCGCTGGTGGGCACTCGTGTTCAGGCCATACGCGGCATTCTAAACGGTACCTGCAACTATATTTTGACCAAAATCAGCACCGATGGCAGTTCCTTTACAGAGGCCCTGGCCGATGCCCAAAAACTGGGGTACGCCGAAGCCGACCCTTCCCTGGATGTCGATGGGCATGACACGGCCCACAAATTGGCCATGTTGGCCGCTCTGGCTTACGGAACCGATCTGAACCTCGACGATATTTATGTGGAAGGCATCTCCCGGATCGGTCCCATGGATATCCGGTATGCAGCCGAGGAAGGTTATTGCATTAAGCTTTTGGCTATCAGTAAGAACAGCGGCGACGCCATCGACGCCCGGGTGCATCCCGCCATGATTCCGAAAGACCACTTGCTGGCGTCCATCAACGGCCGGGTCAACGCCGTGGTGATCACTGCCGACGCGGTGGATGACATCATGCTGTATGGTTACGGCGCAGGGATGATGCCCACTGGCAGCGCCGTGGTGGCCGATTGCGTGGATCTGGCCCGCAACCTGCTGAACGGCAAATCCAACCGGGTGCCGTTTTTAGGGTATCAGATGGATGAATTGCGCCCTATCGCCATTACCCCTATTAATGAGATTTCAACCCACTACTACATTCGCTTTTCCGCTCTGGATCAGCCGGGTGTACTCTCAACCATTTCCGGGGTATTGGGTGATCGCGGCATCAGCATAAAAACGGTTCATCAAAAAGGGCGTAAAAACAACGGCGCCGTGCCGGTCTTTATACAAACCCACCGAGCCAACGAAGCCGACATTCAAAACGCGTTGACCCTCATCCGGGAAAAAGGGGTGGTCGATGCCAAACCGGTTCTGATTCGCATCGAAGACGATCGCCTAAACGACTGAAGGATCAGCAATGCACATTGTTTTTTCAGACTTGGAAGGGGTTTTTGTGCCGGAAATCTGGATCAATCTGGCAGAGAAGACCGGTATTGAAGCGTTTTCCCTCACGACCCGGGACATTCCCGACTATAACGAGTTGATGAACTACCGAATCGATCAGATGCGCAAAAGCAGCCTGACGATCCACGACATCCATGATGTGGTCTCCCGGATGAAACCCCTGGCGGGCGCCAAACCGTTTTTGGATTGGCTGCGAAGCGTCACCCAGATAATTGTTTTATCGGACACCTTTGTAGAATTTACTGCGCCGCTGATGGTTCAACTCAACTTCCCCACACTGCTCTGCCACACCCTTTCCACCGATGCCAAGGGCCGCATCACGGCCTATCATATCCGCACAGAGAACGCTAAAAAGGCTGCGGTGGAAGCGTTTCGGGGACTCAATTACGAAACCATCGCCATGGGGGACTCCTACAATGACACGGCCATGCTTTCTGTTGCGCACCATGGGATTTTGTTTCGGCCACCGGAAAACGTGGCGGCTGAATTTCCCCAGTTTCCCGTTTTTCAAAGCTACGATGATTTAAGAGTCATCTGCACGAAACTATTGGGGCTGTCCCCTACCAACAAAGCCACGGGACCATGATCAGCCATCAAGTCCGTTGCCGCGTCATTTACGGCGACACCGACACCATGGGCATCGCCTATCACGCCAACTACTTCCGCTGGTTTGAAATGGGCCGTACCGAGCTGTTCCGATCACTCGGCATGCCCTATCGTCAAATTGAAGCCCAGGGGTTTATGCTGCCCGTCGTGGAGTGCCAGTGCAAATATATCGCCCCGGTGCGTTACGATGATCCATTGATCGTTGAAACGCGGCTAGGCGACTTGGGGGCCGGAATCCAATTTGACTACGCCCTTTATGTGGATGGCGCCGATACCAAACCGAAAGCTACCGGCTACACTCGGCATGTCTTTGTGGATGCCAAAAACCGGGTGGTACGCCCGCCAAAGTTTATTATCGAGCTTGTGAGTGAATTCTCAACCCTTAAAGGCGGTTGAGAATTCACTTCTAGTAGTTACATCCTATTTCAAGGGCGACCAAATTGCAAAATAATATAAAGCCCATATATAGTCAACAGCCAACCCCCCTGCCACCGCTTAAACGTACCGTCGCGATTCATGGAGATAAACGTTCGGAAAGACCATAAGGTGATCATCATCGCCGGAAAGTGGAAGTAGTAGAAGTTGGGCGGGATTGCCAGTGGTCGGGCCGTTGCGGCGGCACCGATCACAAAAAGGCAATTTAATACATCGGCCCCCACAATATTGCCGACCGTGATTTCCGGATGGCCCTTACGCACCGAAGCAATGGCGGTGACCAGTTCCGGCAGTGATGTGCCGAAGGCTACCATGGTAGCGGCAATAACATCTTCAGGCACACCCAAGCGGCCGGCCAACACCGCCGCACAGGGAATCAGCACCTTGGCGCCAATAATCACGGCCAATAGCCCGCCACCGATCATCAACCCCGCCTGAGCCAAACCCAACGGAGTCTCCTTGGTTTCGACATGGTCATGGTCTTTGATCGCGCTGTCCCCGCTTTTTGCCCACAGATAGGTGGCGTAAAGATAGGCTGCCAGAAGGATCAGAAAGAAAACCCCGAAGGGGCGTCCCAAAACGGGAACCCCGTTGGAATACCAAAGCAAAAAAAGGGCAATGACAACTAACAGGGTGGCCGAACCCACCTGTACCCAACCGGTGCGGTTAAGGATATACCGCTGCATGGGAACGGCAGTTAACAGGCAGGTGATCCCGAAAATCAACCCGGTGTCGGCAATGATCGATCCGACCCCGTTACCCAGCGCCAAACCGGGATTGCCCATAAACGCGGCCATAACTGATACAAAGGCTTCCGGGGTGGTGGTCCCTAAGCTGACGATGGTGGCGCCGATGACCACCTTGGGCAATCCGGTCCTCTCCGCCAAGGCCACAACACCGTCTATGAGCCAATCGGACCCCTTGGAAAGCACGCCAATACTTAGCACCAGCGCCACCAGTAGCATCCAGACAGGTGACCCCAAGGCCCAATCGTGCAGCACCGCCTCATCAACAAGCCATCGCAGCAATTGTATTAGCCCTTATTTGACAGAGCCGGAAAGCGGTACAATGAAGCCCCCCAGGTAACGCCCGCACCCAACCCCAAAAAGCAGATCAAACTCCCCGGCCCCACCCGTCCCATCTCCAGCGCCTCATCCAAAGCCAAAGGGATGGTCGCCGCGGTGGTGTTGCCGTAGCGTTGAATGTTGTGAAAGACCTTCTCTTCGGGCAGATCCATAGCCTGTTGAAATGCTTGATTGATGCGCATGTTAGCCTGGTGGGGAATGTAGAGATCCACGTCTTCTTTTTGAACACCGGCTTTTTGCAACACCTTGTAAGTCACTTTGGGCAGCAAGACCACGGCCTTTTTAAAGATCGTCCGGCCATCCATGATCGGCAGGTGGCGCCCCTCTTCCATCATCCTGATGCTAATACGGGGATTCTCCCTGGAAGCAGGCGCCTCTACCATCAATTTGTCGATAAGACGGCCGTCGGCATGAACCTTGGAAGTTCCAACAACAACAAGCATTAAGGCTACGCCTACGCTTTCATTCTATCGTTTTTCGAATCGTACAGCGGCATATCCACCACTTTGGCCGGCAGGGCTTTCCCTAATATCTCCACCTTCAGTTCGGCGCCCGGTTGGGCCAGCTCAACGGGCACATACCCCAGGGCGATGCTTTTGCCGATGCGATGACCGTAACCCCCTGAGGAGGTCATGCCGATCATCTCATCGCCATTCAAAATCGGGTTGTAGCCCCACGGATCGGTATCTTCGGCCTCCACTACCATGCCCGCCAGCTTTTTGGCAACGCCGTCCGCTTTGATTTTTTCCAGGGCCGCCTTGCCGATAAAATCCCCTTTTTTCCATTTGACTGTCCAGGCGATATCGGTTTCCAGCGGATGATGATGGCGGTTCATCTCGGACTTCCAGGCCATGTAGCCCTTTTCCAAGCGCATGGAATCCATGGCGTGCATGCCGATCATCTTTACATCGAATTCCGCGCCGGCAGCCATCAAGGCCTGAAAAACGGGAATCTGGCTTTCGATGGGGTGAAAAATCTCAAAACCCAGCTCACCTACATAGTTCATGCGGTTGACCTGGCACCGGGTCCGGCCCACATAGATGTGACGGCAAGTACCGAAGGGAAAGGCCTCACCGGAGACATCGCCGTAGGAAGCTTTGGCCAAGACTTCGCGGCTTTTGGGGCCCACCAGAACCAGACAACCCATTTTATAGGTAACATCCTCCATGATAACGGAACCGTCATCAGGCAGGTTGTTGAGCAGCCAATGCTGATCGTGGCGTTTGCCCACACTGGCCGTTACGCAGAAATAGTCGTTTTTATCCATACGGGTAATGGTCATATCCGATTTAAACATCCCGTCGGCGTCCAACATGGGGGCTAAAGCAATTCGGCCGTCTCCTCGCGGTACCCGCTGACAGGTCATGTGGTTCAACCAACCTTCGGCGCCGGGGCCGGTGATCTTGGTTTTTGCAAAGCGGGTCAAATCAATCAACCCGACATGATTCATGGCGTGGTGGCACTCTTGGCCCACATAGGAAAAGGCGTTGGTCCGCTTCCAGCTTGGATTTTCATAACTGTCCGCCTCATTAACAGTAAAGTAGTTGGGACACTCCCATCCAAAGTAGTCTCCAAAGACGGCGCCGGCCTCTTTCTGATATTCGTAAATGGGGCTAACCCGGTTGGGGCGGGCCGCATCACGGAACTCGTTTCCGTAGATAATGCTGTAAAGACGCGGATAAGTGTCTTCAATCTTTTCATGGTTGTACGCCCAGTTGGCGTAGCTGCCGTAGCGACGACTGTCCACCGGCCAGAGATCAATCTCCGGCTCACCGTTCATCAGCCAACCGGCAATGTAGTGACCAATACCACCTGCCTGGGTGATCCCAAAACTATACCCGCACGCCAGGAAGTAGTTCTTTAAAGGATAGGCCGGGCCTACCAAGGGGTCGCCGTTGGGAGTGTAGGTGATAGGACCAACGGTAGTGTGCTTAAAGCCGGTTTCGCCCATGATCGGGAAACGGTAAATGCCGGCTTCGATAAAATCGGCGATATGGTCAAAGTCGGGCGGCAGCTCGGAAAGCGCGTAATCCCACGGCACCCCATACGGATGCCATTGCTTCACCCTGGATTCGTACAGTCCCAAAATTAGGCTGTCCATCTCCTGCCGAATATAGATGGAACGGTCGGGGTCACGCACCAACGGCAGGTACTCATCACGGTCAACGACCGCATCAATGGCCTCAAATAAAATGTGGGAATGCTCACCGGCAATGGAGGGGATCTCCAGCCCGGCCATGGCCGCCACTTCCGGAGCCCAAAGGCCGGCTGCGTTAATCACCCATTGGCAAGTAATGTCGCCTTTGTCCGTATGAACAATCCACTCATCGTTGGCCTTTGGAGTCAATCCTTCGACCAGGGTGTGCTGCTCAATTTCCGCACCCAGTTTTTTGGCGCCCAACGCGAAGGCCTGGGTGATGCTGTTGGGATCCACGTCACCGTCATCGGGCCAATAGAGACCGGCAGTAAGCCCCTCCACATTCATCAACGGGTGTAACTTGGCGACCTCTTCCGGGGTGACCCAGCTGACATCCAATCCCAGGCAGCGGTTCATGCTGTAAACGTAGCCCAACTCTTCCATCCGGCCGGGATTATCCGCTGTTCGAATTGAGCCGGTGGTATGCCATCCGGCGGATTGGCCGGTCTCCGCTTTGAGACCTTTATAGATCTCGATGCTTTTCATATTGACCTGGGTACAGTAGTAGTTCCCGTGGAAAAAAGAACAGTTGCCCGCCGCCATCCAGGTAGACCCGGAGGTCAGCTCATGTTTTTCCAGTAGTACGACATCGGTCCAGCCGTACTTGGCCAAATGGTATAAAATACTGGTGCCGATGGCGCCGCCGCCAATGACCACCGCTCTCGCCTGATTTTTCATGGGTATTCCTCCTTGAAAAGATTATCATCGCTTATTTTGCTATGCATCTAAATCCTGTCAATAAATTTTTTCAGATCCCGATCAATATCGGCCGGCAGATCGGGGGCTTCAAAATTAGCTAGTATCTCCTTCCATTTGGCATTGGCCTGCTGGGCCAATGTGGGGCTTCCGTTCGCTTCCCATGCATCATAAGTACCGCGCTCTTCAAGAACCGGAGCGTAAAATTCTTTGCGGAAATTTTGAAATGTGTGCATTTGGGTGAGATATTCACCCCCGGGCCCCACCTCTTCGATCAGATCGACGGCCAGTTTTTCGATATCGACGGTTTCACCCCTGCGAATCCGTTTGCACATGCCGCAAATATCATCATCCATGATAAATTTTTCATAGGATGAGGTCATGTATCCCTCGAGAATACCCGCCGAGTGCAACACAAAGTGAACCCCGGCCATCGACGCCATCATCTGGCTCATCATCGATTCCATCCCGGCCTGGGCGTCGGGAATTTTTGCGTCGGTAAGGGCGCCGCCGCCCCGGCTGGGAATACTGTAAAAGCGCGCCATTTGGGCCGTAGCCGCGGTATTCACAACCATTTCCGGTGCACCGACACTCAAGGTGCCGTAACGCATGGCTGCAGCGGAAGAGGAGCCACCAAACACCACCGGCGCCCCTTCCCGTAACATTTGCGTTAACACGATACCGGCCAATACTTCGGCATTCTGGATCACCAGGGTGCCCTCCATGGTGACCGGGGCTGTGGCGCCGGCAATGGCGAGCGATGAAACCACTTGCGCCATCCCGGCTTTGGCGTATTCCATCATGGCGCCCAACATGCGATCATCATAACCCAAAGGTGTACGGGCAGTCTGAAGAGTAATCGAAGGCGGCTTGTCAGCCAGCCTTTCCTCACTGACCCCCAACATTATGGCCGACATGGCGATGGTTTTTTGAGCCCCCGCTTTACCTATGGCGCTGCCCATAAATGGTTTGTCCGAATAACGCATGACACCGTAAAGCATTTCCGCAGCCCGTTTATCCATGGGCACATCGTTGGGTTCGACCAGAATGCCGCCATTGATGTCGATGTTGTGGCTGGCGTGACTTAGTTTGGCAAAATTATTGAAATCCTCCAGTGTCGAGGACCGTCGGCCCCGGTCCAGGTCAGTCACAAACGCCGGGCCGTAACAAGGCGCAAAAGCAGTATTTTCACAACCGATGATTACATTTTTTTCCGGGTTACGGGCATACAGGGTAAACTGTCCGGGTGTTTTGGCGACGAATGCTTCCACCAGTTTGGGCGGAAAAAAGACCCGCTCCCCTTCCACCCTGCATCCGCCTTTGGCCAATACCTTCAACGCCGGTTCATAGCCAAAATCAACACCCACCTTTTCCAGAACATAAAGGGTCGCCGCATGGATCTTTTGAACATCTGTTTTGTTAAAATACTCGAAATGGCGCATCATCGCTCCTTTTTACCCCAGGGCCTTGCCGGATTATTATTCCCTTTTCAGCAAAAGGTACAGGTGAGCCGGCAAAGGCCGCAACCGGAACATTTTTTGCGTGTTGCCTTCAAATGCACGAATCGCCTCCAGGAAGTGACATTTTCCACTCTTAAAGGAACCGCGCCGCCTTGTCAATATATTATGAATATATTTTTTCGGGATGGGCAAAAGACGACTTTCCGACAACAAATTTTATCCAATCCCTTGTGCATGTTATCGTTCAGGAAACGGTGTAGTGACAAAGCCTGGATGGTGATGATGACAGTAAGATGCAGAAACACTCAACTGGTGGGCGCGGTTTTTCAAAAAGATGAACCTTCACTTAATTCCCTATTATCGATGTTATTCCAGATCTGTATAGGTAACCCGGTCAAGGGTCTCCTCCGATGGAACCATCAACTGATTCACCCGCTTTTGAAACAGTCGCATATGCCGCGTCATACAAGCGATGACCTCTTTCTGGCGCCCGTTTTCCAAATGATCCATCAGTTCTACATGGTCATCGTACGAAGCTTGGGCATGGGATTGGAAACTAATATTGGCAACATCCTTGTGATAACAAAGATAGATCAAGCGTTGGGTTTGAACCTGGATATTGTTTAACGCCGAGATAAGAAATTCATTATGCGAAGCCTTATATAGCGTACGGTGAAACTTGCTATTTGAAAGAGTCGCTTCAAAATGGTCATTTTTTTTGGCCGCCGCCAATAACTGCTCATTTTTCTCCCTCATGGCGTCAAGTTGAGCAGCGGTAATCCGCCTCGCGGCCAACGCCACAGCAGCTCTCTCCAGAATCAACATTGCCTCGAAGAGATCCTTCAAATCACTCAATGTAATATCGCGGACAAAAAAGCCGCGGCCTTGGACCACCTGCAGCAAATTCTCCGACGCCAGCCTGAAAAAAGCCTCCCGGATCGGAGTTCGGCCAATACCCAACTCCTTGGCCAATCCGGCCTCATCCACCTGCTGACCGGGCGCTAACTTTAAAGTGACGATCTGCTCTTTGATTTTCTGATAAGCGGTAACACTTAATGTTTGCCCCTTGGAGGTCTTCGTGGTCATTTTATGATATCCTCATTTTTGCCTTAAAAGATTCTCTTATCATTCATGTCAAATGCAAATAAAAATATTTTATTGCTATTGTTATTGACGAACGTATTTTTATTGATTATGAAGCCGATATATTGATAATATATTTCTCGTCTTTTGTCCCGTATTCTTTATAAAAAAGGTGTATCCATGCAAATTTATGTCTGTGTCAAACATGTACCTGATACGGCGGCAACCATCAAGATTGAAGGTGAGGCCGGTTTTGCCGAAACCGGCGTCAAGTTCATCATCAACCCTTACGATGAGTATGCCATTGAAGAGGCGGTCAGGATCTCGGAAAAAGCTGGTGACGGAGAAGTGATCATTGTCTGTGTCGGACCCGATGCGGCCGCATCCACCTTGCGCAGTGCTCTGGCCATGGGCGCCCATCGGGCCATTCATGTTACATCGGAAGCTCAATTGCTAAACAGCATGGCAACGGCCCTGGCCCTGAAGTCGGCGATCCTCGAAGACGGCACACCCGATTTGGTTTTAACGGGCAAAGGCGCTGTGGATACCGAAGGGTTTCAAACACCCTACCGGCTGGCCCATGAACTGGGGTTCCCCGTAGCCAACGAGGTTTCCCAACTCACCTTCGAAGGTGACAAGGTGGTTGTTGAACAGGAGATCGGCGGCGGCTCCCGCATGACCCTGGAAATGGCCAAACCGTGCGTCATTGGCGCCACCAAGGGGCTGAATGAACCCCGCTACCCCAAATTCCCCGATATCATGAAAGCCAAAAAGAAACCCATCAAGGAGATGGATCTCACGGCGATGGAGATCCCCGCCCTGTCCCAAGACTCCGCCCTTGTAATGCTAAAGGCGGTTCCGGAACGCACCGGGGCCAAGATATTAACGGGTGATCTCCAAAGCCAAGTGGCCGAGTTGGTTCAAATTCTGAAAAATGATGAAAAAGTACTCTAAAGGAGACCTGCCATGGCAAAGATAGGCGTCTATATCGAAACGGAAAACGGTATTGTTAAAGCGTCCAACATGGGTGTCATCACCGCCGCCCGCGCCAATGGCGACAACGAAGTGATCGCCATCGCCCCTGAAGGGGCTCAAACCGGCGGACTGGCCGAGTATGGTGTGAATACCATTGTGACCCTGACCACCGCCAACGGCGGCGTCAAGCAAAGCCCTGACCTGGAAGCTGCTGTACTGGAAAAGGCGCTTCCCAGGCTGGCGTTGGACGGTCTTCTCGGTCTTGCCAGCGCCCTCGGGCGGGATCTTTTCGCCCGCCTGGCCGCGCGGCTGAACCGGCCGCTGGCCTCGGACATCGTGGGAATCGATTTTGGCAGCCAAACCGTTACAAAGTCACACTTTTCCGGCAAAACCACGGCAACGCTCAAATGGGGCGGGACTCCGCTGTTGGCCACCGTCCGTCCGAACGCCATTGATGCGGTTGCAGCGCCTTCGGAACCGGTGGAAGATGGCCTCGCCGTAGCGGCTGATGGGTCCGGCGGCGTTACTGTTCGGGAAATCAAAAAGAGCGACGACGGGAAAGTTGAACTCACCGAGGCGGCCATCATCATCACCGCCGGACGGCCCATTGATTCCGCTGATAACTACAAAATCATCAAGACGTGCGCCGCCCAGATGGGCGCCGCCGTGGGTGCTTCCAGAGCAGCCGTGGACGCCGGTTTTGCGCCCCATTCCATGCAGGTGGGGCAAACCGGTAAAACAGTCAGCCCCAGGCTCTATATCGGGTGCGGCCTTTCCGGTTCCGTGCAGCACTTTGCCGGTATGAAAACCTCCAAGGTAATCGTTGCCATCAATACTGACAAAGAGGCACCGATCTTTCAAAAATGCGACTACGGTATCATCGGCGATCTATTTGAAGTGGTGCCCATGTTGACGGAAGAACTGAAAAGATAGTGCTTCGATGGCAAAGACCCAAAAGCGGCTGTCTGCCAACCTGAAAACCTTTCATTTTACGCCATTGAAAACTTGCGGCCAGACCCGAACAGGTCCGGTCAGTCTGAAGGAGCCGGTTAATGAACTACACCATCCTTAAATCGGTTGTCGTGAGCGTGCTGCTGATCGCCGCCTTCGGCGCCTTTTTTGTCCGGGTACGCCATCTTTTCCGGTTGATGCAAGCAGTCACCGGAAAAAGCGAATTTACCGTAGACCGTATCGGCCAACGGATCAAAACGCTTTTTACCGACGTGTTGGGACAATCCAATGTCCGCCGCACCCCCATGATCGGCTGGGCCCACACCCTGATTTTCTTTGGTTTTCTGGCCATTCAGCCCCACTCTTTGGAATTGATGCTGAAAGGGGTCTGCCCCTACGTTGACGTCGCCCGCTACTTGCCAAACCTTTACAGCGGCTATCTCTACATCGCCGACATTTTGGCCTTTTTGGTCCTCATCGGATTTGGTTACGCCCTCTACCGCCGGCTGTTGATACGGCCCAAGCATCTCACCCTGGGGATGGACGCCAACCTGATTATCCTCTTTACCTGTTTGATTGTCGTCACCTTTCACTTCATTAATGCGTTTCAACTGCTGCTACCCTCAGAAGAGGGCTTCCACTTTGCCGGTCTTTTTCCCGTTTCCAGCCGCCTCATTCCGCTTCTCAACCTTACTGCCTTGGCGCCCGATCAGATCAAATGGGGCTATGAGATCTGCTATTGGCTCCACATCGGCACGATCCTGGGATTTTTAATGTATATCCCCGGATCCAAACATCTGCATCTGCTGGCGGCCGCCCCCAATGTCTTTTTAAAGCCTATGGATCGGCAAAAAGCGATTGTTAAAACCGACATCGAGGATGAAGATGCGGAAACCTTCGGCCTGGGAAATGTCAGTGAACTGAACTGGAAAAATGTTTTAAACCTTTACGCCTGCACCGAGTGCGGCCGTTGCGAAGAACAGTGCCCGGCCGCCGGCACGGGCAAACCGTTGTCCCCCAAGGCGGTGATTCACGATTTCAAGGTCGATCTGCTCGATCAGGCCGACGCGGTGTTGGCCGAAAAGAGTGCGGAAATCCTGCCTATTGTCCGCGACGGATCGCCCGTTACCGGCGATGTGCTCTTTGCCTGTACCACCTGCCGGGCCTGTGAAAATATCTGCCCGGTCAATATTGAACACCTTGATCTGATCATCGAAGCCCGCAAACACCGTGTGTTGATGGAAGCCGATTTCCCACCGGAAATCCAGGAGACGTTTACTAACCTGGAAAACCAGTTCAACCCCTGGGGCTTTTCCAGCGATACCCGCGCCGATTGGGCCAAGGAGCTTGATGTACCCCTGATGATGGATGCCCCCCAGGCGGAGTTGCTCTACTTTGTAGGCTGCTCCGGATCTTTTGATGATCGGGGCAAAAAGGTGGCTCAATCCATTGCCAAGCTCTTAAAGCGGGCCGATGTCAATTTTGCCATTTTAGGCCCTGAAGAGGCCTGTAACGGCGACATAGCCCGCCGCGCCGGCAACGAATACATTGCCCAGATGTTGATCCGGCAAAATGTGGAGGTCCTTGATCAGTACAAACCCCGAAAAATCCTGGCGGGCTGCCCCCACTGCTACAACTCGTTAAAAGTGGAGTTTCCTCAATTCGGCGCCCACTATGACGTGGTGCATCATTCCCAATTCCTATTTGATCTGATTCGCCGGGGCAGACTGCCGGCCGCCCAAAAAATCGGCGGGACCCTGACATTTCACGATTCATGCTATTTGGGCCGCTGGAACGACATCTATGAAGAACCGCGCATCCTCCTGGAAAATACCGTGACCGGCGCCCGACTGACCGAACTGCCGCGCAGCAAAAGCAAGGGATTCTGTTGCGGCGCCGGCGGCGGACGCATGTTCATGGAAGAGACCGGCGATTACATCAATGTGGATCGGGCCAAAGAGGTGGCCGCTTCGGGCGCGGACACCGTGGCCGCCGCCTGCCCCTTTTGCATCACGATGCTCCGGGACGGGCTGCTGGAGATCAAAAGCGAGACTCAAGTGAAAGATATTGCGGAACTATTGGACGAGGCAACAGCTTGAATCTACCTTGCTCTCCAGGCAGCAACAGAACGGCAAGCCAAACAGGGTGAAATTAAACCCGGATTTTGCACGCCACGGATGGGTTCATTGGCAAGGCAGCAAGGGCGAAGCTGTATTCTCATACCGCGAGCCCTCAATGGACATAGCCCGGGAGCGTCCGTCCGGATGAAATGTTACCAACTGTTATCAATATCAAAACACCAAAACGGTGTTTCGGAAGTGAATTCTCAACCGCCGAAAGGCGGTGGCTTCGGCGGCGAGGTGCGCTCGGCCGGATGAAATCCGGCCATCGCAGCCGCCATAAAAGACCGTCGCTTTTAAGCGACTGATTATCTTCGTACGCAACTTTCGGGAATGGAACTTACTTGTCAAAGAGCTATTTTGGACAAGAGTGATTAAATATATTGACAGAACGTGATGATGCCGGGTTTGAAAAAAAGGTTTAAAAAAAAGATTGCAAGGTGTCAGCAGGGCTGGTATGTTTGCAAGATGGTGGAGAAGATTTTCCGACAGCCTCACAGGAGACATCATCCCCCCCGCCAGGCGGGCGAGCGGTCCGGTTGCCATTGCGGGGCGCTTGGGGCAAAGCAATCCCCGACCTGCGGGCGAGGGGTTCGGTTTGACGTTCCACCCTGGAAAACAGGCCTTGAAACAGGAGGAAAACAATGAACACGACACCCATCAAAAAGAGACGTTCGGGAAAAATCCGTCATCTCCCGGGGATGACGGCGGCGGGTTTTCCGTCCCTCCCGTTTGCCGGGCAGTCCCCGGCCCAGGCGGCGGCGAAAAATGTCTGCGCGGGGTCCACCGGTACTGTCACCCGCAAAAAAGGGTTTCGTTGCGGGGTGCTCGTCCTTCTTTTCACCTGCGGCTTACTTTTCGCCATGGGCGGAACGGGTCTTGCCCAGGATGTCGATGGCGACGGTGTCGCCGACATCAACGATCTGGATGATGATAATGACGGAATCACGGACTGCGTGGAAAACGGCCTGGATACCGAGGACATAACTGATGTTTTTGCTTTCTCAGGCACGGCTTTCCACAATCCTAATATTTCTAAACGAGCTATACTAACGATGACTTCAGATAACCAGGCGGGCGCGGCAATGTCTAAGCGTAAAATTGATTTTCGTGAGCCGTTTACCATTGCATTCGAGGCCTATGTGGGAAGAAAGGATTCGGACGGCGGAGAGGGCATGGCCGCGGTTTTTCACAATGACCCCGATGGAAGCGGCGCCCTTGGAACTGGCGGAGCGCTCCTTGGCGCCGGCGGCATCCAGAACGGAATTGCCCTTGAGTTTGATACC
>Ga0209788_1000002_pt1 | contig 125155 bp, 125 predicted proteins | sample WorMetLIZISLAND1_2_FD_187415 | JGI IMG/M metagenome (GOLD analysis project Ga0209788, IMG submission 187415) | Marine gutless worms symbiont microbial communities from Max Planck institute for Marine Microbiology, Germany - Olavius clavatus LIZARD... ...
ACTCGACGGCGTCCCACAAACATGGCAGACCGGATGAAAGCGAGCGTCGGGTTCGGCTTGGATCCAGGCGAAGTCTCCCGGCGTAGAAACAGATTGCCGGGTCATTCGCACTCGACAAAAGGGGAAACAGGGCTTTATACTCAGGCTGGACATCGTCGGTCTCCTTTTTCCAGGGTTGGCGTTTCACCATTCTGGTTAAAGGATCAAACTGACGATGTCCATTTTTTATTGGCAGCATAGCTTTTTTATGGGCCTTATAATTGCTCCAACTAATTGGGAGAAGAACCTATTTTCAATATAGGAGTAAATATTGATTACCTCGGTATATGGAACTACTTCCAATTTTCGGATTTTTTTTACAAATTTTTGATCAGTTTCAGCTATATCTATGTCATCTACCTCGGCTTCAGTAATTGTGGCAAGTCTATCTTCAGCCATGACTACCTTTGCCGAAAGCCTTGGATGTGATGTTTTCTTTAGAAGTTCAAGCACATCGCGAATACTACCAGTTTTTCGAAGTTCAAGAAGGCAGTTTAGGTCAGTTGACCAATTCACTTTATCTTGCTGGCAGGAAAGCCTCGGATGTTTTTTGCCTAGAATGGAAAACATTTTCCCATAATGACCTTTCGAAAAGTACTCGCATAGTGGCTCGACTGTCTCCAGGAAGAACTTAACATAGTGATCATTCTTCTTCAGATAGTCATCGGAATCCCGAAAGCATCCAGTTAGATTACGGTACTTTTGTTCAGATGCCAGCACATTATTTGTCAACATCAAAATTTTGGAATTGTTTGCATCAAAGCTCCAGCCCTGAGATTTTAAGGTGTTAATCGTCCTCTCAAGATAGTTATGCGCATCCTCTTCAGGTAGATCCTGTTGCCAATGGTTCTGAGTTCTTCTGTCTCCTTCAAATGCGTTTGAATGATATACAACAATTTCTCCGCTGGAATCTGGATCGGCCTCATTCTGGGGAAGTTCAGGTCTCATTCGGTTGAGGCATTCGACAATGTTTTTTTCTGAGCGAAAGTTAGCGTTCTTGCCAATCTCTTGAACTTGGTCGTTTTCGATAAGGCCACATGCCTTGGCACCATATATCTTTTGCCAGTGGTCTCCAAACAATCCGATTAGCATATCCGATGGATTCTCAATGAGGTAAGTAATCAGTGAATCTGCAAGATCGATATTGGTATCTTGATATTCATCAATGAACAAAACTGGATATTTGCTCTTTAGTATTGATTGGAACTTTGCTTTTTCGAGAAGCTTAGTCATTAATTTAATGACATCATCATGGTGAAGCTCAATTGTGTATTCGTCGGCCTTGGGATATCCAAGATCATAGATTACTTTTTGCGATTTAATACCTCCAGCTTCCTCAATTCTAGCGTCCCACTTTTCACTTAGTTCAGGAATAAGAGCTCTCAAGGTCGGCTGAAACCTTTTGAGTAGACTCCAGGAAAACGCATGGATCGTATCTGTAAAAATTACTGGGTGGTTGTCCGTTCGCTCCTTAATCTCGTCAGCTGCTACATTAGTATAAGTTATGCAAGCAATCTGTTGGCCTTGTTTTTCTAAATCATCGGCTTTTTTTTCGATTAAATGTTGTAATGCTTCGACAAGGGAATAGGTCTTTCCTGCCCCAGCACCAGCTTCTATACGAAAGCAAGTGTTTGAGTTTATCGCTTTAAACATCTCTTCAGTGGCTTGTAGTGCTGCCTCAAGAGCTGGGTTATTGTTACTCATTCCACATCCTTAACGATATTTTCATCGGTTCCTTCGACTTCGCTTGCCAACCAAATTAAGCCATCTTCAATATATTTAGGCACATTCCAATCCGTTTTTTCAATAGCATGTTTGATTGCAAAATCCGCCTTGCCTAAACTTCCGATTTCCTTTGCCTTATCAAAGGCATTTTTCTCATGAATGCGGTCGTCATCTCCCGTTAGGTTGAACAAACCCTGATTTGCGAGAATAAATGCGTCTTCAAAACTTCTGCCACAGGCATCAGAGTCTTTTTCAGGAACCTGAAATGACAAACAGCGTTGCCCTTGGATCTTTTCATCATTGCTTTTCGCACGAATAGCTTGAAGGTCCATGTATATTTTTTCTCCAAACCAGTTCGATATCCCTGTATTGCTTGAGTAAGTTCCTTCGTTAACGGGAGATGCCCTTTTACGGCTTTGAGTCTTTCCTTTATCATCTTCAGCTGTGTCTTCTTTTACTGAGTCCAGATCGGTGATGATTAGAGTTTTAAGCTCCAGAAAATCTAGGAGTTTAAAAAAACGCTGAGCGTATGCACCGCCAATTTCAACCGTGGACATATAATTGCTGCGAAGGCCAGTTGCGTACTTTTCATCAACTTTTTTGATTATCTCAGGCATAAGGATTCGTTCTGTTGCCCCTTCAATCAAAATAGCCTTGTCTGCAAAATAAAGGTCGCATTTTGTAAGAGTCATGTACTTGTGTACAAAATCACGGTCGTTTTTTTCTGAGTCAGGATTGAAAACATCACTCAGATCTTTAACTTTTGTTCCATTTCCATCTTTTGATAGAAAGTAGCGCACCTTGTTAAAATCAACTTCGTTAGCAAGGTGAGTAGAGTGTGTGCTTACTACAAATTGAACTGGCCACTTCTTACTTTTGTTTAGAGTTTTTTCGAACTGGCAAACAATCTTATCGAGCTGTCTAATAAAAACCTCTTGCATTTGTGGATGAAGGTGGGATTCTGGCTCTTCAATAAAAATAATATGGCCTTTGGGTTCTTGTTCGGCTGATTGGTATTTGCGGAAGAACTCATAGAGGCGAAACAAAATATAAATAAGATTTCTAAAACCAAGCCCGTTATACGTTTCTGGTAAAGTAAGCTGATCGTCCTTTTGATAAAAAACTCTCGTATTTCTCTCAAGGAGAGATTCTACATTTAACTTTGTTTCAGCACTCAGGTTCGGGTCACTAAGTCCAGGGTAACCAAATAAAGTTAGTGAAGGCAGTAACCCTTTCAGTTTTTCTTGAAACTCAGAATCGACTTTGGTTTGCAACTCATCAACGACAGTATTGATTTCTTTAGATTTTGTCTTGAATTCATCAGGAGCACTTTCCAATGAAGAGCTCTTGAATATATTGCCGAGTGATTTTCCAAGCACATTCTCTTCTTTGTGGGTTTCATCACCAAGGCCACGCTGCGCATTGATAAAGTCTGCTATAAATACTCGTTTTACTTTCGTAAGATCAACTGCAACCCGATTTGTATTATCGGATGGATCAATAGCGAATGCTATGGTTTCAAAATGATTGGTGATTTGCACCTTGAGGTCTTTAGCTGGGTTTGATGGGTCGACCCCATCGAAGAACTGCTTAATTTCACCATCCTTTAGCTGGTGGCAGATTAGAATTTTAGTTTCGGTTCGGTTCTCATCAAGATCAAGTATGAAATCTCCAAGTCCACCGTAGTTGTCTTGGTTATCCTCATAATTGAGTGTTATTTCTAATTCAATTGATGGAATAAGCGTTCTTACATCTTGCTCCTCTTGACCTTTAGCATATAAAGCTTGCGCTGTCTTGAACTCAGCCAGCGCCGAAATATTAAAATCCTCATACTTCAGCTTGTTGCTGGCTGAAAGAAAGCTTCTAAAGATTTCAGCGAGTGATGTTTTCCCGGTATTATTCCGCCCAACAATGACTGTGCTTATCTCAGCCAAGGATAGGGACACGTCCTTTAATAATCTATAATTCCTAATCTTAAGTTGTTTTATTTTCATCCATGGCTCTCCCCAAAGGTTCTCACTATATCTGGCGCAATGCGCCAAAAGCCAGTCAGCATCCTCTGCATCAGGCCGCGTTTCTGGGTTTTGTATTTATCTGCGAGCTGTTTCAGCAGGTCGATTTCTTGCTGAGCAGAGGATAGTGTTTCGGCGATTTGCTGTTGTTCCTCTGGTGAAGGCCAGAAGACATGTAAAATCTTCATGTCTTTTGAATATACATGAGGCTGAGCTCCGCCTGACTGAAGGGCATAAACTCTGTGCTGTATTGCCTTCAGGGTAAAATAAAGAAATTTTGTTGATCCTTTCGTTACATAAAGCACATTGCAATCAGATGCCCAGATTGGATAATCGTGATACCAAACAAAACCAGCATAGGCTCCAGAGGCACTTATAGTGACAGATGGCATTACATGCGTCGGACGACTCGTATAGTACGCATAGGTTTGGCCTCCAGCCACAACTGGAATATCACCCTCAATATTTGATTCTTTGGTTAGGGCTTTTCCTTTTTCAACCTTAATGTCTTTCTCGAACAAATCCCCAAGTTTCACCTTTTTCCATTCCGTGCCTTTCCGTGTATTCCGCGGTTCTGAAATGAATTCACGCAACAACCACTTAAACCGCCTTTCTTTCGCCTGAATCAGCCGCTCGGTTTTCTCGATGGCCTCATCCCAGGTGGAGAGCAGATCGGCAATGGCTTTTTGCTCTGGGAGCGGGGGGAGAAGAACAGGGAGCGCCTTTACATCCTGTTGATTTATGCTTGATTGAGCAACAGCTCGTTTCGCCATTCTTCGAAAAAAAATCCGTGAAGGCTCATGATGTAGAATGCGAATGAGAAAGGCAGGTTCAATTATTTGTTCATCAGGATCGATGCGCATCATATTTGACTCGTAAACCGCTGTGATTTTGCTGTCATTCCAAAGAATAGATTTTCCTAAATGGGTAAGGCTATTTACACGATTTACAACGATATCGTTGATATTCAGCTTGTAATTGCGTATCTCTTTTTCATTTAGTTGAACCTTTTGTAGCTTAGTAGAGGAACGATTTCCCTGATTGTCAAAATCATTGATTCGAAGAATTGAAATACCTTTTCCATAATAATCAGAAGATTTATAGATTCCGTTTTTGTAAGATTTGGAGAGAATTTTCCCCAGTTTTGTTTGCGTCCATTCTTTTGGAATATTTTTACTCATTGCTGAATCTCCTTGAGCCACACCCCCCCGCCGAATCCTGAACCATAACCACCAAAAGCAAAATCAGTCCTCAACCACAGAACACACAGAATACACGGAAAAAACATATCCGTTTCTGTGTTGTTCCGTGTATTCCGTGGTTCAAAAAAATATTCGTGCCTATTCGTGTTCATTCGTGGTTCCCTCCTTCAAGCCGTTTCGCAGTGCGATCCTCAACCAGCAGACGCATCTGCTGAATAGCGGTCTGGTTCAATCGTTCCAACCACTCCGACGGACTCAACTCCTCTTGTATAAAATGGGCGTTCAGGTTTTCGAGATTTGCCAGACAGACCAACTGTGAGACATTGGCAACGTCGCGGATATTGCCTTTTTCATTGGGATTTTCATCCCGCCACTGCTTGGCGGTTTTGCCGAAGAGCGCCATGTTCCGCAAATCAGCTTCCGAAGCATAAACCAGATTTATCTGGTCTTTGGTCAGTTCCTGCGGGATCAGGTGTTCCTTGATGGCATCGGTATGGATACGGTAGTTGATTTTGGTTAGTTGCCTTTTGATGTTCCAGTCAAGTTGCTTGGCTTCCTCGCTCTTGAGTCTCTGAAACTCTTTGACCAGATAAATCTTGAACTCAGCACTAATCCACATACCAAACTCAAAGGCAATATCTGGATGCGCATAGGTTCCACCGTAGCGTCCGGCTTTTGCTTGTAGACCGATAGCATTGGTTTTAGCGACCCATTCTTTCACGCTGATCTTATAACTATTCAACCCGGCCTGACTTTTAATTAGGGCGAATTCGCCATAATTAAAATCCGGGTTATGCACTCTTTCCCATATCCCAAGATATTCGACGGTATTACGGTTTCGAAGCCAGTCTGTGATGAAAAAGTTGCCATCCTTTGAGCGCAACATATCTGTTAAAGAGATGTAATCCTCTTTAGTGACTCGAATTTCCTCATTTAGTACAGTGATCGTTTTTGCCATTACGAATCCCCCTGATTGATTTGTTGCAACTTAATAGACATCTGCCTACGAACTTTCACAAGCTCTTTTTCCAGAGTGTCAATCTCCACCTGCACCGCCTTGATGTCGATCTCCTCTTCCTCCTCAAAGGTGTCCACATAGCGGGGGATATTGAGATTGAAGTCGTTTTCCCTGATCTCGGAAAACTCTGCTACATGGGCATATTTTTCTTCTTCTGCCCGGGCGGTGTAGGTCTCCATGATTCTGGCCAGATGTTCTTCGGAGAGGGTATTCTGGTTTTTACCGGAGACAAACTCCCGGCCGGCATCGACAAAAAAGACATTTTTGCACTCTTCACGGGCGCCGCCTTTTTCACGGGAGCGGTCAAAGACCAGAATCGCCACCGGAATATTGGTGGTCGGGAAGAGGTTTCCCGGCAGGCCGACGACGGCATCCAGCAGATTTTCCTCGATCATTTTCCGGCGGATACGGCCTTCGGCCGCGCCTCGGAACAGAACCCCATGGGGAACCACCACGGCAACCCGCCCCTCCTTTGCAAGGGCGATTTCCACCATGTGACTGACAAAGGCCCAGTCGCCTTTGCTCTTGGGCGGAACCCCCCGCCAGAAGCGGTTGTACTGATCGCTCTCGGCATTTTCGGCCCCCCACTTATCCAGTGAGAACGGCGGATTGGCCACCACGCAGTTGAATCTCATGAGCCGGTCATCTTCCACCAGCAGCGGACTGTTCAGGGTGTCGCACCATTCCACCCGGGCGCTGTCAAAGCTGTGCAGAAACATATTCATACGGCAGAGCGCCCATGTACTCCCGTTGGACTCCTGACCGAAGAGGGCAAAGTTGCGCTTTTCCTGAGCGCTGACCGCGCTACGGGCCACCTCTTTGGCCGCCTGAATCAGAAGGCCGCCTGATCCACAGGCCGGGTCACAGATACGATCGCCCGGTTTGGGGCCTGCCAGTTTGGCTACCAGCTCGGTCACCTTCAGCGGAGTAAAAAACTCTCCGGCCTTCTTTCCGGAGTCGGAGGCGAAACGCTCAATCAGGTAGATGTATGTGTTGCCGATGACATCCCCGGAAACAAGACTGGGTTTCATGTTGAGCTGCCGCTTGTGAAAATCCTCCAGCAGTTGCTTCAGGCGACGGTTGCGGTCTTTGGTTTTGCCAAGATTGGCTTCACTGTTAAAGTCGATATTACGGAACACCCCTTCAAGTTTGCTCTTGTTGCTCTCTTCAATATGATCGAGCACAATATTAATCAGCTCACCGATATTGGCGGCTGCCCTGCGTTCGTAAAGGCTGTAATAGGTGGCGGGAAATTCATCCAGAACCGTTTCGATGCCGGTTTCCGTATTCTTTTCGGTGAGTTTTACCATCGGGAGAACAAAGCGTTCACGCTCAAGCTTGCGGCGGATACGAACATCGTCATCGCCATACCGTTTCTGATACGCTTCGTAGTGGTCCTGCCATACATCGGAGATGTATTTCAAAAACAGCATCACAAGGATGTAGTCCTTGTACTGAGCCGGATCAACAACGCCCCGGAAAGTGTCGCACGCCGCCCATGCCGCGTTGTTGATGTCTTTCTGATCAATCTTACTGCTCATGTTTTATTCTCCTTGTGCAGACTGCATTAGCAGTGTTGAAATGTATTTTTTCCGCTTATCGGCCAGCGTATGAAGCAGGGTTTGCTCACGAGCAGACGTTGTAATAGTGCAGACAAATAGGAGTGTGAATGCGGATATCCCGATTTACCCGAACCGATTAGAAGCGCTTGTCTTTGGCACGGTCCAGCTTGTGAAAGCGTAAACCGGGATTGACCGTGCCGGGTTGGCCTGCAAATCAAAGGTGGTGATTTTAACGGCCTTTTGTTCATCGCCGGCGAGCTTGGCGAGGCTGTCGGTGAAGGTATCGGCGCTACGGAATTGCACTACACCGCCTGGTTTAAAAATGTTTTGTCCTGAATAGCGCGCAAAGGAACCGCTTCAACATCATCGGCAAGCCGAAACCGTTTCTCTCCCGGATAGATCACTATAATACTTTCAAGTTTCAGATTTTCCAGGGCGTTACGAATGGAAGGCGTCATTTTGGGTACATCGGTGCGTTTGCATTCAACACCGAATATTTTACCTTCGATCTGAAGCACCAGGTCGATTTCAGCCCCCTGATGAGTGGCCCAGAACCAGGCATTGTCGGGCCTTGCAACACCCAGAACCTGATCAATGACATACCCTTCCCAGGACGAACCGATTTTTGGGTGCGTGAACAGCTCTTTTTGATCTTTTATTCCCAGCAGTTGATGGAGCAGGCCGGAATCCCGAATGTAAATTTTAGGCGATTTTACCTGCCGTTTTTTGATGTTTGCATACCATGGCTGTAACTGCCTGACCATAAAGGCATCCGTCATCAGATCAAGATAGCGGCGCGAGGTTGATTCGCTCACCCCCATGGCGCGCGCCAATTCGGCGCCATTCCATACTTGGCCATGATAATGGGCCAACATCTTCCAAAAACGTAAAAGCGCCGTCGCCGAAATTCGTACCCCCCACTGGGGAAAATCCCGCTCCAGCAATGTCTGGATAAATTGTTTTCGCCAGGTGCGGCTATCTTCGTCATCAGCCGCCAGACAGGCTAATGGAAAACCACCGCGCAGCCAGTGGCGGGACATGGATGGATACCCCAACTCCGACAAGGAGAAGCCGTCAAGAATCAATGTTTCCATACGGCCCGCAAGAGATTCGGAAGACTGGCGGAGCAACTCTCCGGAGGCGCCGCCTAAAATCAGAAACTTCCCCTGGTATTTTTCCCGATCCACCAACACCCGTAAAACCGGAAAGAGATCCGGCCTGCGTTGGACCTCATCGATCACAATCAGGCCCGACAACGCGCCTAACGCCGTCATGGGCTCATCCAGCCGGCCAACATCCACAGGATCCTCAAGATCAAAATAGTTGACCGCGTCTTCAGCTAAAAACTGACGCGCCAGTGTCGTTTTTCCGCATTGCCGGGGACCGAGTAATGTGACAATACGGCTGCGTGACAATGCTTTTTGCATACGCTTTTGCCAAATGGATCGTTTAATCATGGCGGGAGCCTACCATGAATATCCGTCACCATGCAATGGTTTTTCATGGTGAGGGTGTAAGCGGCTACTTGTCATTTATATATTGGCTGATTGATAATTTATGTTGTATTTTGGAGGTGTTTATATGAAAAGTCTTACCAAATATGTACAAAAAGCAAGACTTTCATCGTTCGTTAGTAAAGAGGTTTTCAAATGAGAATTGGGAGATTATGAACAGTATAAATGGCTCCTTGTTTTTATTTCACAATAAAGCCGCTCTCGGAATTTGGTGTCCGAGGGCGTTTTTTTGTTCTGATCCGCCTCCTCAAGCTCCCCGGCCTTTGTAAGGATGGGTGGCGCGAAGCGGCGGAGGACGGTGGGGACAGCCGCTGAAAGCGAAAAAGATAAGGAAGGGTCGGCGTTAGTGAAGAGGGGAAGCGTTGATTTTATTTAAAAATTTTCCTGCCAAACCCCGCTGTAATACATTATGATCACGTTGGTTAAAATAAGTCCGCAAGCAGGAAATACACGACGAATCTTCGGCGCAACATGAGCGACTGACTTTTTTTATTGCTGCATTAATCACTCCCTTAAAATTTTCCTTTACCTCTTTTACGAACCCTGCTCCTCCAGGTGCTGTATCAAAAAGAACGATCAATGGATCACTGCCTTTATAATAATAGAGGCATCCTCCCAAATCCCTCTCATTAACCTCCAAATGCTCACACGCGCCGTTTACCAAGGCATATAGTGCAGATAGCCACATGGCTTTTCTTTCGTTCTGATCTTTCAATTCGATACCTTTCAAAACACCACGTGGCATTTTCAGTTCCAGTACATCCGTACGGTAGCGATACCCAAGAGAGATTCCTTTCAGTTTGCCTTGACATTTATCAGATCCACGGCCCTGCCAGGGTCTTTGGTGTGTTTTATCAATTTCTTTCCCATAAAACGGATTTGAATTGAATGTATATCCGCATACCATGCAAACCCAAAAATCATGGCCGCGATTGTCATTAATGACATGAATCCAACCATGGCGACTTTCCCTGCATTCGATTTGCCTTACGGACCTGAGCGGCTCAAAATTTCCTCCGTTCCCATCTTCATGATAAAAGACAGAACTATAGCTTTTATATGGCGGCCTGGTATCACCAACATCTTTGCCCTGTTTGCTTTCTGTCGTAAAACCAAATTCCGGGTAAAGGTACTGTTTTGCATCAATCGGTTTTTCACAATGGCAGGTTCTGTTCCCGGATTTGTCACTACCTGTTTGTTGGGTTGACACAACCTGTTCTGCGGAAAAATATTGGCATGCCGCACAATGCCAATATCTAAACAGATGTAACTTGCGTTCTCCCGAAGGAAGGACAATACCTCTTGAAGTCCATACCTTTTTGTTTGCCACCACCTGATTTCCAGGGGCAAATTCAGACAGCGCAAGCTTAAGATCTCTTGCAAGTTCAACCTTTTCTGCCTCCTTACTGCTACTTCGGATTTTTAACTCTACAACTTCTGTAGGAAAACCGTATTTCGGCATGAGGCCGTAAGTTCCCAACTTGCCCAGCAAACGTCTCTTCTTAAGTGTTCTCAACTGTTTTTCAAATTGGTCGGCAAGCCAGTATTTTTCTTCGGCGACAGCTTCTACTATGGCTCTTTTCAAGGCCTTCCAATCATTATGAATATCTATTTTGGCACGTTCAAATCGTGGAATAAAGCACTCTCTTTGTGAATCTTTACTTAACCCATTTCCGCTTAACCATACCCAATCTATCAATCCAATCTCATCCCAAATTTGTTCCGGCACGATTCGCATTAGCCGATCTTGAAGATTTTGGGGGTGGTCTTCCAGGAATTTGATTAATGCATCTGAATTGGGGCTATCCGGATCAAACAGCGCTTCAAGACTATCGGCAAACAGGTTGTCATTCTCTCTGTAGAAAGCAGCCAAAGCTTCAGCATGGACATGCCGCCGTGCAATCTTAACATTGTCTGTTTTTACAGATGGCGGATGAATAAAACCCTTCACCATTCGTTCCCAATTTTCAAAGTAGGCAAAATCGTGGGTTCTTCGTTGGGCATAGCTGACAATAATGGCCGCATTATCGGCTCGTCGCCCCGCCCGCCCCGCCCGTTGTACATAATTCCCCGGGTTTGGCGGAATATTCCGCAAAAAAACTACTTGCAGATCACCCACATCCACTCCCAACTCAAAGGTGGTGGTACAACTGAGCATATTAACTTTGCCATTGATGAATTCCTGTTGTGTAGTGGCCGCCTCCTCTTTTTCTAACTGGGCAGTATGCTCACGAACTTCAAGGGGAATGGGAACCATTTCGTTATAGAGACTAAAAAAGTGGTTTTTCCTTTTTTCCTCAGCCAAGTAAGGAGCGACCTTCCCTTGGCATCTTGTCATGGGGCATATTTGATGAATATGAAATGCGGTTACCGTTCCACAAGTATCACACCGGAATACCGGTGGCTCTTTTTCTTTTTCCACAAATGCTACGTCCCACCACCGGGGTTTCAAACGTAACAAATTAGATTCACCCTTATGGGAACCTTTTTCGAATAAACGACCCAAGGGACCATTAGGGCGCACAACACAATTCCACATCTCCCTTAACGCCAGCAGTGCTTTACCCCGAGCTTCTGTATCTCCATCGGCTCGTTTTTGATAAAGACGCAGTAGATAATCCAGTCTTTTATTGGTATGACCTTCCGCCGGCTCCCATGCGTAAATGTGTTTTTGTGGATAGCTTTGAGCGTTTCGCACAAAACCAGCCACGTTTCTCGGCATAAAAATTTCATCACTATGCTCTATTGAAAATCCATCAAATGAAACAATCCCTTGATAGCGCAACGTGTCTATTAAAATTTGAATCAACCTCCATTGTTCATCAGCGCTTAAATCCCAAGGGGTATGAGAGAGAAATGGCAGTTCTGGGAAATTCTTAGGTTTTCGCAGGCGGAAACAGACCGTACCGGTTCCTTCCAACCCGATCCGCCTGTCAATCGTGATCCATTCACGCAGCACCCAACGTTCGGTATCTCTTTTTCTTTTGGTGGGGCCTGAACCTTCTTCCCATTCTCCCGCTGTACCGGCAATTTTTTTTGTTTGGGACGCCCATCCTTCAAGATCCAATGGTTTCCTTGACTCTTTCAGCGCCTGAACCAGGTACCTTCGCTGCTTGAGCTTGTTGTATGTGTTATCCATAAATGGGGCGAAAAACGCTGCGTCCTGACGAGAATCGGAAAACATCATCAATTTTCTACCGCCGCCGGGAAGTTGAGATTCTTTAGATTTCAAGGAAGGTGGAATCTTTTGATAGAGTGATGTGGACAACACCGCCACAGGCGCTTCTTTTCCTGTTAGCACACGCCGGGCGACCGACCCATAATGATTGAGACACGAAGGGCATTGCCGGGGTGAGGAACGTCGTTCCTTGTTTTCAATTTCATAGATTTTTACAATTTTGGCATCATGATTTTCGCAGGGCCCAAATGTTGATTCATCACCTATGCGCCCACATTTCCGGCAGATGACCCTTGGGGTGAGGGTTGTTGTCTTGATTTTGCTGATACTTTTTGCTTCCCCTTCTTCGGTGACACTATCTTCATCAATTTCAACTGCTTCTTTATGGTCAAATACAAACCATGATAATTTCACAATGGGATCATCACCCACACCAGGGGGTTGTCTTACATATTTGACTTCATCTTCGTTCTGCTTTTCCCCAACCAGCATTAGCTCGCCGCAACGATTGCAGCTTCCCATTTCAAAGACCGCATGACCATGGTGTTGTCTTTTTCTTTTGGGTAACAATTCACATCTATTTTGATCATTAATCCAGACAAATATACCGCCCATGGCTCTGGCCATGATATGATACCGTGCGGAAATAAGCGGCACCGGATCGTCCGCTTTACGTGCAAAAGTCCCTAATGCCACAAGATCCAGCAAGCCGTCTATCTTTTGAAGTTCAGGGTTGGATAATAATAATAATGCACGGTTTGTATAAAGTTGTTCCCGAACCAGTTGGACCTGCCGATCCTGAGACAACAGGTGGTATAAAAAGGCTTGGGCTTGAGTTTTCGTATTCTCATGTTGTTGAACACTTTTTCTTGCGCTTTCAATCGCCGCTGGAGGGATGTCGTGCTCCCGACAAATATTTTCCAATGAGGCAAGATCAAAGCGGTCTGATTGTAAAACAGCCTGCCTTAATTTCTCATATAATGGGGACGTTCCTGTTCCCCAAGATTGGGAAACATTTTCGAGGATTCGCAATTTTGCCGGAATAATATCATCGGAAGTGAAGGTTTCCCCAAAAAGATTTTCTGCGAAAGAAGCAATTTTAGGAAAATGCAGTGTTCCCGAGCCGAGGGTCGCGCTGGTTCCAATACACTGCAACCGGCCTTTTTCACTATTTACGACACGATCTTTCAATCTTCTCATCAACATGGCAATTTCAATTCCCATGGCGCCCGAATAGGAGTGCACTTCATCCAAAATAATGAATCGCCATTTTCCGCCTTCAAACAGGGGCGAATCTTTGGGGCGAATCAGGAGGTATTCGAGCATGGCGTAATTGGTAAAGAGAATGTGCGGCGGTTCGTTTTGCATCTGATCACGTGAAACAAGCTCGTTGGGTTGCGGTTTTTCTCCATGAAAAGTATCGAAAGCCTTTTCGGCTTCTTGTGTATGCTGTTTAGTCTCACCTGTGTAGCGACCAAAAGTGATCTCAGGAAAGATTGTGGCCCACTCGCGAAGACGTGCAATCTGATCATTGGCAAGGGCATTCATGGGATAGAGAAGCAAGGCCCGGACACCTTTTTCAGTCAACGTACCGTTTTTGGCCTCCATTAATAGTTCATGAAGAATCGGAAATAAAAAACACTCTGTTTTACCACTACCGGTGCCGGTAGCGATGATCAGGTTTCGTCGGTCAACAATAGATTTTTGCAAAGCGGTTCTCTGATGAGAGAACAGGGGACGATTTAGAATATCCGCGTCAAGCTTTCTGAAATCTTCTGCTAAAATTCCTGCGTCAATCAATTCTGCAACAGACCTGGAAGATTCGAAACCTGGAGACACCTCGAGAATTGGCTCTCGAACCAAAGGTGTCTGAGATTTGTCTTCTAAACGCTCGCTAAATTCTTGGCGGAGTTGAGGGTCCTTGAGATAGAATGAAGTTTCAAGGTAGCGAAGGTAGGTTTCTCTCAAAGAAGTGTGAACATCTGCAGGATTCATGATGTGGTTCATATCGTATCCTTTAATTCAGATATTTTTGCTTAAATATTTCATAATAACGAGCGACTTGGCTGTCCTTTTTTTATATAATTGAAACCTCTCAAAGATAAAAATCATCTCCCTTGCTTGTGATTCTTCCAACCCGTATTGGTTGTAAAGGAATTTTCTTATATCACTTTTTTGGAATTGTTTTTTGCGGGACTCCATCTCGGAACCAAAATTAATAACATTGTCTTCAATTTCTTGTAGCTCATCTAAATTTTCTTCCATATGAAGAATTTTATTTGACGGCAAAACTTTTTGCCATAGCTTGGGTAAGCCATCTATAGATAAAATTACTTGGACCGTCGAATGTGGATTGACACAGAAAATATTTAATGGAATCTGCGGAATGTATTGATCGCTTAGCTCAGCATAATCTTTTAGGTATTCAAAAAAACGTGAAATATCACCTTGCATCATTGGTGGTTTGGGTGGCAACGGGCACCGCACCAACTGGTTATTATACCAATGCGCAAATAAGGATTTCGTATACGATTCCAATGATGAAGGTGCTTCTTCAGAGTAGTTATAAATCTCAGGCCAATCTTTTTTATTCACATCAAGGAAAGTCTCTTTTTGTGACTCGACATGTCGATTATCTGACGGTGGTCCCCAAGGAGAATGAACCGCTTTTACAATGTAACGATCAGGAGCGAACTCACTTTCAGACTCCCAGCGATTTTTCCCTGGCTCCAAATAGTGGGTTGTTCCTTTTTCCCAAGGTTGGAAAAGTGAATTAACTACAAGCCAGCGGCCTTCAATTTTTGCATAACCGTCGTGAACTTGTATGGTGGCACCGTCTTTTCTTTTCCACTTTGCTTCAACCTTTTGTAAATTCCAATGGGGTCGAACGGAAAGGATTTTCCCATGGTAATGAGTTTTACCATTTTCAGTCACCTGGATATTATATTCCTCAGATTGCCCGCTTTGCAATACCTGCCCATATACAAGGCGCAAATTAAAACTCCAGCTTCCCTTATTTGAAACGGTCGAACACTTGCCTGGTGGCGGATCAATTTTGCCATGCCTACCAACCAAAGAGATCTTGTAATCCTTGATCGTTTTATCAATACGAGCCACCAACAAAGGATATTCCGCCTTTTCAATCTCTCTGATATCTGATTTAATTGGCTGATCGCGCCAGCTCTGTAACGCATCATCAGTGCCAGGTAGACCTATTAACCGCCATTGAAGCTTTGGAATTGTAACGAACAGTTCGGTTTTGTATCCTCCTGTTTCAACTGAAAAAGGGAATGGATTTTGATATGCTGTAAAAGGTGGTTTTTGATTGTCTCTATATGTATGCCCATTTTTCAATTTGACATCAATTTTCACATATTTTTTCCCAGGCCACATGACCTCTGGACTAAACTGAATGGAAAAACCCGGCAGATATAAAAATTTTTTACGAATAAAGTCGCCTAGCGATTTTCGCAATTCAAACTTGTAATTACCTGGACGATCAAACCACATTTTAAAATCATCAGATACGATGTCGATATTACCCCCTTGGTCAACTCCATTTATCATTAAAGAGAAATTCGCTTTATCCTCCCATCGAATATCGGGGATATCATAAAATACTGGTAATCCGGATTTTGCCTTCACATGTTGCACAACCGGATCTTCTTTCCAGAAAAAAGAGGGCCTTCGAACTTCAAATTCTTGTTCGCCTAAAACAAATGAACGGTAGCCCCTCAGATCAAAACGACCCACACAGTAGCCCCCCGGCCAATGGTCTAGGCGGTCTGTATTCAAAGGATCGGGAGTGGTTGTGGTTTCATCTCTATAAACAACCCATAAATTTTCAGGAAGCCGCCTATTTAAAGGATCGCGGATCATTTTCCCTGATGTTGGATCGAAGAAAATTGCGGGAATATCGGTTGTAATACCTTCAAATATAAACTGGCGATTGTTTAAGCGAATGTTCCAGTTTTTACGAAGATTGAGAGGAATTTCATGGTCGCACGTTGCTGCAAATGGTTTGTCATTGAAATACCATATAGTATTTGGGCCGACTTCCGGATGGGTATCACAACGCGGTAAAAACAGATAAACCCATAAATCACCGGGACTCATCTTTATTATTGGATGGGGCAGTCGATTCTTCCGGCTTCTCTCTTTTGGCGGATTTTTTGCAAACCACTCCCCAAATTTTTCCGCCACTCGCTTTGGGAGACCAGAATCTCCGCTAACATCCCCCTTCTTATGCGAATCCCATAAAATAAGAACCCGGGCAACAAAAGATTCCGCCACCTCACCACCATACAGCAAAAACCTTCTAATCGGCACGTCAAGGCCGGTTAACCAGTTCTTGTTTTCTTTCAAGTCATCAATAAAATCGGAGCCTGAACCTTGGGGATCTGAACGGGCAGTGATCAGCACAAAGAAATCATCCAGACAATATTGGGGGATACCGCCATGAGCAAGGATAGGGGCTAAAAAACGGAGCGCTCTTTTATCTTTTTCTCTTAATATTTTGAATGATTCAAGCGACTTATGATTTGTTAGGAAAGATTCAAAACGATTTCCCCATTTGTTTTGAATATTGGAATTATCAAGCCAGTCAAATGAACTCCATAAATCACCACCCTTGTAGAACAGATTGCCAATTCCCACCGTGATATATGCCGCTATATTAGGATATTTTGCCCATACGTCTACATTTTGGATTGCTTCAACAGCTTTCAAACTGTTGATTTCTGCTTGGGTAAATGGCAATTCTCCAATCAACCGCTTGTTTTTTAGATGTTGCCGCAACTCCTTTTCTTTTTCAAATAACCGGTTACTGTTGTAAACCATTTCTCCCCCACTCGATTCTGTATGGTTGATCCCAATTAAGAGAGAACTATTTCCAACTATTGACTTTGTCTAACCACATTGCCATGTATTTTACAATCTCTACCACACCACTTTGTCAGATCCGGTCAAACGCGCATTATTTTTTTAAAAAAATCGTCCACGGTGTTTTCCGTCCCGCGCCCGCGAAGCCAAATAGTCCTGTCCCTTCTCCGTCAATGGGTATTTCTGCTTGCTGTTGCGCGGTTTGTCCGGGACCGTCATTTCAATGAAAACCCTCTTTGTGAACCTTTTCCTTCTCATGGTTCCTTTGGCTCCTTTGGTCCCCTTGTGACCTCTTTTACACTTCAATCAAGTTTGGCGATTCATCGTTTTATGTGGAAAAATAAAGAAGGCCTTATGGTAATTCGGGCCTTCGTTCACCTGGTAAAAGTAGGGCGGCAATACTTTGCCGCCAAACAAGGCGTCAGTGCTTGCAGGTTGCAACCCCCGCCTGTCGGCATGGGGATGCCGACCTACATAAAAGTAGGGCGGTAACCCTTTGCCGCCGGACAAGGCTGGTAGGGCGGCAACCCTTTGCCGCCGAACAAGGCTGGTAGGATGGCAACCCTTTGCCGCCGAACAAGGCTGGTAGGATGGCAACCCTTTGACGCCAAACAAAGCGTCAGTGCTTACAGGTTGCAACCCCCGTCTGTCGGCATGGGGATGCCGACCTACATGAAGTAGGGCGGCAATCCTTTGCCGCCGGACAAAGCATTAACGCTTGCAGGTTGCAACCCCCGCCTGTCGGCATGGGGATGCCGATCTATGCTGGGGTATGAGTGAAACACAGTTGGCGCTTTATGTCAAATCCACACAAAACGTCGAGGAACCTCAAGTTTGTAACCATCCGCCTTGGTTTATAACAGGTTTGGCAGATTTGTAACGGGTTCTCTTATTGAAAACCGATGACTCTCTTTGCTTTTAGGCTTTTACGGCGCGCTCGAATTCTCGATAAAGAGCGGCCTTTGGCGTGTGGGTCTCAATAAAGTCCCAGGGAAATCGTTCATTTTCTGAACGGTTGCGGGTGGTGTAAAAATCAACATCGAATGCGGTCTCTCGAAGCGCTGTGCGCCAGTGGCTTGCATAACGGCAAACCAGCGCCTCCAAAAAGTCCCCGACCCGACGGTCACCCCGGGCGATCAGGGCTTGATAATAGGCCAACCGGCAGCTCTCGGCCCGAACGGCAACATTGGGTTCACGGTCCAACTCATTTTGAAGGGTTCGCATCCGCTTTTTAACTGTTTTTTCGGGAAACATCGCCGTCCACTGAAATGGTGTGGCCGGTTTGGGAACAAAACAGTTGACGCCGACCCGGATGGTTCCCATCCGTCCTAATGGCCGGCTGGCTTTCACAAAAACCGATTTTACCATTCTCACCAGGGTAACAATGGCCCCGATATCCTCACGGGTTTCGGTGGGCAATCCGATCATAAAATAGAGTTTGAGGTTCAAGATGCCCGCTACGGTTAAATTCTTGGCTGCCGATAGAATATGGGTCTCGGTGATCCCCTTTTTGATCACTTGCCGCATGCGTTCCGACCCCGCTTCCGGAGCGATGGTGGCGGTCTTGATACCGCTGCCCGCCAAGGCTCGGGCCAGTTCCGGAGTGATGGCATCCGCCCGAAGCGAGCTGAAGGCCAACGGAATTCCCCGCTCTGACGAGAAGAGACACAATTCTTTTAATTGAGGATGATCTGAAACCGCCGCACTCACCAACCCAATGCGGGGACCTTTACCATTTTCGAGTGCGGTTTTGATCTGTTCGGCCGAGCGGAAACGAACTGGCCGGTAGATGTATCCGGCGCTGCAAAACCGGCATCCATGGGGACATCCACGACCGATTTCCACTAAAAATGGACTTTCGAAAGCGGTCTCGGATGAAACAATGCGGGTTTGGGTGGAAAATTGATCAAGATCGGTTGCAATAACCCGTTGGACTTGGTGCGGAACGCCAGGCTCCGTCTTGACCCCCGCCAATGTGCCGTCACCATGGTATTGAGGTTGGTAAAAGGCCGGTACATAAACCCCCGGAACCTTTCGCGCCAATTGTTTGAGTAGCCCTTGTTTATTAAGGCGTACATCCAAGGCTTTAAAGAAAGGTGGTAACAGGGCCTCGGCTTCACCCAGTAGAAACAGATCGACAAAAGGTGCGACGGGCTCGGGGTTGAGAAAGCAGGCAACCCCACCTGCGATCACGAGAGGGTGGGGGTCGTCTCGTTTATTTGATCGCAGGGGAATGCCTGCGTGATACAACAACTCTAAAAGATGAAGATAATCGTTTTCAAAAGAGACGGAAAAAGCAATGATATCAAATTCGGTTAACCGCCGGCGACTTTCCAAAGATCGGACCGGCTCATGGGCGTTTGCCGGAACAAAAAATCGTTCGCCCACTACCCGGGGCATTTGATTTAAAAGCTGGTAAACCGACTGGAACCCCAGGTTGGTCATTCCCGCCGCATATTGACCGGGAAAAACCAGGGCAACGGTCATACGCCCTTGCCAGCGCTTGCGCACGACCCCTTTTTCAGTACGTTCCAACGGGGCGGTCCGCCGATGGTCAGGGGCCATCAGTCCTCATCCGCCGCCAGGGCATTAATCGGCGCCCCGTCTTAAAAAGGTTGGGATCTCAAGATCTTCCTGGTCGTCGATCAACCCCTTGAAATTGATCCGACGGCCATCGGGCAGACGCCGCTCTTCAACCTCCTCTTCAACAGGTTCGGCCCCTTCTTTGCGGCGACTGATGCGTTCGATATCGGCCTGGGTCAACGGTCGCACTTTACCGGTGGCGGTCACTTTCGCCTTGATCTCTTTGGTGCGTTTTTTCAGGTCATAATCGAGCCGCTCTTTGGGCGTGCCGCCGCCGATTCCGGTGGCAATGACGGTAACCCGGAGTTCATCACCCACCGCGTCATCAATCACCGTGCCCCAAATGATATCCGCATCTTCACCCACTTCCTGGTAAATCCGTTCGGAAGCATCACTCATCTCCTCCATCGTCAGATCGCTGCTGCTGGTGATGTTCATCAGCATACCCGAAGCACCGGTAATGGAAATATCTTCCAACAGGGGATGTGAAATGGCCTTGTTGGCCGCTTCAATGGCTCGGTTTTCGCCTGTAGCCATCCCGATACCCATAATCGCCATACCCGCTCTGGACATGGTGGTTTTGATATCGGCGAAGTCGAGGTTGACCAGACCGGGCATCAAGATCAGGTCGGTAATCCCCTTGACCGAATGGAGTAAAATCTCATCGGCTTTTTTAAACATATCCACCATACGCGCATTGCGAGGAGCCAAGCCCAACAACCTGTTGTTGGGGATCGTGATGACCGTATCGGCCACCTCCTTCAGCGCTTCAATTCCCGTTTCGGCCAAGGCCATGCGCTTTTTGCCTTCAAAACTGAATGGTTTACTGACAACCGCCACGGTAAGCGCTCCCGATTCTTTGCATATTTCAGCAATCACCGGCGCCGCACCGGTCCCGGTGCCACCGCCGCATCCGGCCGTAACAAAGACCATGTGACTGTCATCCAGCGCGTTTTTTAGCTCTTCGTAGCTCTCCATGGCCGCCTCGCGCCCTTTGTCCGGACTGGCGCCCGCACCCAGACCTTCGGTCAATGCCCGGCCCATTTGAATCCGGTTGGGGGCCTTGGAAATTTCCAACGCCTGGGAATCGGTATTGGCGGCAATAAAATGGACGCCTTGTAAATTGGATTCGATCATGTTGTTGACGGCGTTACCGCCGGCGCCGCCAACACCGATCACTTTGATTATTGCCCCGGAACTGCAGACCTCATTGCTTACAATGGTAAAAGCCATCTCCCCACCTCCTAAAATCAAGCGCTACCTGTTTTTATGAACCTCGTCAGGCGCATCATTCAAAACTCAAACCCTTGTTTTCATTAGATTATACACAATATAGGATTTGATCACCCAAGTGTACCTAATGCATCATTGCCATTTAGTGACCTTTTTGACCGCACTATGAAAACGTTTTCACAAGTCACCTCATTTCGAATAAAAAAGGAAACAACTGAATCGTGTTTTTCATTTACATAACTTCTTTGAACCAGCGCTTCATCTGCGCCATGACTTTATAAAAAATGTTCTTGTCGCTGATGGAAAACCCTTTGGGCTTACGTTTGCGGTCTTGTTTCGCACCATAGAACACCAGGCCGACCCCGGTGGCGTACATCGGGCTTTTCACCATGTCGGCGAGACCTGTCACACCGGCGGGTTTACCCAAGCGCACGGGCAGTTTGAAGACCGACTCGGCCAGATCGGCAGCGCCGTCCAACATCGCGCCGCCGCCGGTAAGCACCACTCCCGATGAGATGACGGGTGTCAGGTGACGCTTATCCACCTCTTGTTTGATAAGGCTCAACACCTCTTCCATGCGTGGCTCCAAAATCTCACCCAAGATCTGCCGTGGCAGTTTACGCGGCGCCCGCCCGCCCAAACCGGGAACTTCAATCACCTCCTCGCTGCCCACCTGATCGGTTAGACATGTGCCGAAACGTTCTTTGATCCGCTCAGCTTCGGCAATGGGCGCCCTGAGTCCAATGGCGATATCGCTGGTAAAATTGCTGCCGCCCAAGGCCAGTACAAAGGTGTGGCTGATTTGTTTGCCTGAAAATACGGCCAGATCGGTGGTGCCGCCGCCAATATCGACCAAAGCCACGCCAAGATCCCGTTCTTCGTCGGTCAAAACCGCGCCTCCGGAGGCCAGGGACTCTAAAACAATCTCACCCACATCCAAGCCGGCCCGGTTGACACATTTAACGATATTACGCGCCGAGGTGACCGCACCCGTGACGATATGGATCTTGGCTTCCAACCGCACACCGGACATGCCGAGGGGGTTTTGAATGCCGTCTTGATCATCTACGATATATTCTTGGGGCAGCACATGAATCACCTCCCGCTCCATGGGAATGGCCACGGCCCGCGCTGCCTCGATCACCCGGTCCACATCCGATTGGGTAATCTCCTGGCCTTTAACCGCCACAAGTCCCCGGCTGTTAAAGCCGGTGATGTGACCGCCGGCAATCCCGACATAGACTGTGGAGATGGTGCACCCGGCCATGACTTCAGCCTCTTCCACCGCCTTTTTGATTGATTCCACCGTGGATTCGATATTGACAACCACCCCTTTACGCAATCCAATGGAGGGGTATACACCCAAGCCAATGATATTGATTTCATCGAGCAATAACTCTCCCACAATGCAGCATATTTTGGTGGTGCCGATATCGAGACCGACGATTATTTCTCCCCGCCCGTCCATATGTATTACGCCTCCTTGCCTTTCATTGCGGAACTTCCCTGGATGGGATTAATGACAACCCGCTCCGGGTTGCGCAGATCAATCCAATCTATTTCCGCTGACAGTGCGTTTCGATCAAGGTAATAGAGCGCCGTGGCTAAGCGCTGATATTTTTTGGCATACTGGTTGTATCCCAGGCGAATGGTCAGCCGTTGATCAAAGGCATAAAGCTGAAGCCCCATATCACGATCCACCGCCACCTGTTTAATGGCCCGATTGGGTAACGGCGACCCGGGCTGCTGCCCCATGACCAGCACATTCATCACCGCGTCAAAGACGGGGCTGGCCTCCTGGTCATCCACGGCCAGGTCGGCATACCGCAGCCCGGTAATACGCGGCAACCGCTGTAAATCAAAAGTTTTCGCCTCTTCAACAATTTCACCCTCGCTGTTCATCACAAACTTACGCCCCAAATCAATGACAGCCAGCGCCCGATGCTCTTTAACGGTGATCACCAGGGCATCGGGCAACACGCGGCGGAGCGTTGCGCCAGCCACCCATTGGCGCCCAAGTAACTGTTTGCGCACCAATGGCAGGTTTAACGCCAATAAATTCACACCCGGCGCCAGACCCACATATTCAAGCATCTCTTGCGGGCTTAAGCGGTTGGTTCCGGTCACCTCAATGCGTTTGGCCGCAAAATATGAGCTTTGGGTCATGAGGTCGTGGACAAACATACAGGCCGTACTCAAGCCAAGGAGGAATAGACCGCTGCCTATAAGTGTGATGATTTGGCGCAGATGTTGGCCCGCTTGTGCCCGTCTGCCTCGGCGTCCGGCTTTGAATCTATTTTTCCGCTTGGTCACATATCCCCCTTTTCGGTTCACCCGTCACGCAAACCTCAAATTTCAATGACGCCCCGCGGCAGCTTTTGCCATTGTGCATCAGCGGTGAACAACGGCGCCGCTTCCCATACGATTTAAAAACGATTCACCCACCTCATAGACATTGCCCGCGCCCAGGGTGACCACCACATCTTTGGTCACCACGTTCTCCTGAAGAATCGTTACCGCCGCTTCAAGATTCTCGGCATAGTGGGCCTCTTTGTGGCCGTGCTCGCGAATACCTTCAAAGAGCAATTGACCGGAGACGCCTTCAATGGGCTTTTCGCCGGCCGCATAAATGGATGAGACCACCAACATATCCGATTGGTTAAAGGCCCGTGTAAAATCATCAAAAAGCATTTGGGTGCGGCTATAGCGATGGGGTTGAAAGACCACCACCACCCGTCTTTCCGGATAGCTTTGGCGAATCGCATTCAAAGTAGCTTTGATTTCTGTTGGATGGTGACCGTAATCATCGATCACCGTGATGCCGTCCATCTCGCCTTTTATCTCCATGCGCCGGGCGACTCCCTCCACCCTCGCCAGCGCCTCGGCAATTCCTTCAAAGGGAATTTCCAACTCCAGCCCCACCGCAATGGCGGCTAAGGCATTGTAAACACTGTGCATGCCGGGGCGGTTGAGCCGGATAAGGCCCAATTCTTTTTGCGCGGTTTTGACACGAAAGAGACTTTGCAGGCCCTCAAAAGCGATATCCGTCGCCTGGAGATCGGCCTGTACCGTACATCCATAGGTCACGTGACGACGTTGCAAATCGGGCAACAGTTCCTGGACCGGAGGGCTGTCGAGACAAAGAACAGCCAGGCCGTAAAACGGAATGCGGTGCAAAAAATCAAGAAAAACGGATTTAATCTCATCAAGACCGCTGTAAAAATCCAAATGCTCACGATCGATATTGGTCACCACCGCAATAGTGGGAGAAAATTTTAAAAACGAACCATCACTCTCGTCGGCTTCGGCCACAATAAATTCGCCTTTGCCCAGCACTGCATTGGTACCCATCCCCATCAATTTACCGCCGATTACCACCGTGGGATCAAAGTCACCCGCGGCCAGGATCGATGCCAAAAGTGCGGTGGTGGAAGTTTTTCCATGGGCGCCGGCCACGGCGATGCTGTATTTTAATCGCATCAGTTCGGCCAGCATATCGGCCCGCCGGATAACGGGAATTGCACTCTGTTTGGCCGCCACGACCTCGGGATTGCCATCACCAATGGCGGAAGAGACCACCACCACATCCGCCTCCTCGATCTGGCGGGCATCGTGCCCTTTGTAAATTTCGGCGCCCAGGCGGCTTAGGTTGGCCGTAATCTCCGAGACATGCAAATCGGATCCGGAAACCCGGTAATCCAAATTGCAAAGCAGCTCGGCAATTCCGCTCATACCAATTCCACCGATGCCGACAAAATGAATATGGTACTGTTTTTGATACATAATGCTCCTAATGCGCAGTGTGCGCCGCCATCAACTGCAGACAGTGCTGAACAATCGTTTGGGCCGCGTTGGGACGTCCCAATTTTCGGGCCATTTGGGCCATTTGGGCCAACGCGACAGAGTCCTTCTGAAACCGGTCGATCCATTGGGCCAACTGTCGGCCTGTTGATTCATCCTCGGGAATGATCTGTGCGGCTCCCGCTGCCTGAAGCGGCATTGCATTTAACATCTGATGGTTGTCCGCGGCCCGGGCAAAAGGAACAAGCAGCGCCGGCTTTCCCACCGCGGTGATCTCCGCAATGGTGGTGGCGCCCGCGCGGCATATCAGAAGATGTGCGTTGCCGTACGCGCGGCCCATTTTGTGGATAAAAGGTGTCACGGTGGCTTCAATAGAAGTCTCGGCATACGCCCGTTGAACCGCTTCCAGGTCAGCCGGTCCGGTTTGGTGTACAATCTTAAGACCGCGACTGTCGATCCTTTCAACGGCTTCCATCATCGCCACATTGATGGGATGGGCGCCCTGGCTGCCGCCCATGATGAACAGGCAAATTTTCTCTTTATCGGGTTTGGCCTCAGCCGCCTGTTCCAGCAACTCTCTACGAACCGGATTTCCCGTCCAATGAATTCTTCCGGGATCTCCCGGCAAGGGGGTATTTTCAAAAGAGATAAAGATCCGAAGCGCCAACCGGGCCAACAGACGATTGGTCAACCCCGGCCGCAGGTTTTGCTCACAAATGACCAGCGGTACACCCAACCGTTTAGCGGCCAAGGCCACAGGGGCCGATGAATAGCCACCGACCCCTACCACCAATTGCGGCTGAAATCGGGTGATGATCTCCCCGGCCTCCGTTACCCCTTTTAAAAGAGCACCTATCGCCCTGGCCTTGGCCCGCCAACCAAGCCCTTTCAATCCCAGGGCGGTTACCGTTTGATGATCAAAACCGTACTTGGCCAACGTCTTGCGTTCCAGCGGTCGGTCCGTTCCCGCAAAGAGGATACGGCTCTGCGGTTCTTTTTCTAAAAAGGCCTGTGCGATGGCGATCCCCGGAAAGAGATGCCCACCGGTCCCACCCCCCGCAATGATGAGTGCGGGTGCAAAAATCCGGTTTTTATGGATACTATTTCTATCCGTCATGCCTGTTGCGGGCCTTCCACGGTATGCTTCCACTAATGTTCATCAAAATCCCCAGGGCCGTTAACGTCATCAAGAGCGAAGTTCCGCCGTAGCTGATCAGTGGCAGTGGTAAGCCTTTGGGGGGTAGAAGCCCCAAAGTCATGCACATATTGATGCTCACCTGAAAGGCCAAAGAGGAGGTCAAGCCGACGGCCAACAGTGAGGCAAACCGGTCCGGGCAGTACCAGGCGATGTAGAACCCGCGCCAGACAATGATCAGATAAAGCAAAATAACACCGGTCGCCCCGAGAAAGCCCAGCTCTTCGCCCAATACCGAGAAGATAAAATCGGTATGGGGCTCGGGGAGAAAAAAGAGCTTTTGGTAGCTGCGCCCCAGTCCGGTCCCCAGCAATCCGCCTGTACCAAACGCCATTTGCGAGTGCACCACCTGGTAGCCGGTGTCCAAGGCATACGCCCACGGATCCCAAAAACTGGTCAGCCGGGCCACACGGTAAGGCGCACTTTTCATAAAAACGATAAGTAACGGGATCACAAAAGGCAGCGGCGATAAAAGATACGTCAATCGGACCCCCCCGGCAAACATCATCACCCAGGCCAAGGCAATCAAAATCAGCATGGAGCCGAAATCAGGCTGCAAACTGATCATCAACACAAAAAAGAAAAGTACTGCCACATGGGGGACAAAGCCGATGGAAAAACGCTTGATCGTCTCCTTTTTTTTGGACAGGGAGTAGGCCAGATAGATAATCAGCACAAGCCGCGTCAAATCCGACGGCTGAAAAGAAAAGCTGCCCAACTGTAACCAGCGGGTAGCCCCCTTAACCGTTAAACCAACTCCGGGGACCTGGATCAGGATTAACAAAAAGGCCGCCAGACCCAAAAGCGGATATACCAGCCAGCGATAATTGGTATAGGCGAAGTGACGGACCAGAAACATCCCTGTCAGGGCCACCACCGCAAAAAGCAGTTGCCGCTGCAGATAGTAATAGCTGGTGGTAAAGCTTTTGGATGCATTGACGGAACTGGCGCTGTAAACCATGACAATGCCCAGCAGCAGTAAGCTGATCGCGGGAAACAGCAGCCAGGGATCAAAATAGCGGCCGTTCCACACCACTCTTTTGGCGGCAGCCGCCGTTGTCATGACAACACCCCCACCAATGCTTTAAAATGGTTGCCCCGCGCCTGGTAATGCTCATACTGGTCATAGCTTGCGCAACCGGGCGCCAGAAGAACCGTATCGCCCGGATCGGCCAGTTCCCGCGCTCGGTCAACGGCCCGGTCCATGGACCCTGCCTTTTCAAACGATCCGTGGCCGTTTAAAACACTTCCGATAAGATCGGCGGCCTCACCGATCAGCAGGGTCCGTTTTACCTTGTATTGAAAAACGGGAATCAGGGCCGAAAAGTCATCCGCTTTGGAGCGGCCACCCAGGATCAGTATCACCGGGCCGTCAAAGGCCTCCAGAGCACGAACCACGGCGGCCACATTGGTGGCCTTGGAATCGTTGACATACTGAACCCCGTCGATGGTGCGGACCGGCTCAATCCGATGGGCCAACCCGCTAAACGTATCAATGGTGGATTGGATACCTTTCACCGTTGCCCCGGCGATGAGGCTTGCCATGGCTGCAGCGGCGAGATTCTCTTTATTGTGTCGTCCCATAAGAGCTGTTTGAGAAAGATCAAAGGTCAATTGCCGTTCGTCAAACGTGCAGATCAGCGTGGACTCGGTGATCACCGCACTCTTTGCGGCATCATCCCCGCCGCGCGACGCCCAGAAAAAAGGGGCCTTTTGGGACCTGGCTTTCATTGCCGCACCGGCCACATGGGGATCTTGCGCATTGTAAACCACCGTGTCATGGACTGTTTGATTTTCCATGATTTTGCGCTTACTGGCCGTATAGGCCTCAAAATCGAGATAGCGGTCCATATGATCCCTGCTGATATTGAGTAGCACCGCCACATCGGGAGCCAATTGGACCATGGTGTCCAACTGGAAACTACTCACCTCGGCCACCACCCAATCGGCGCTTTTTTTGCTTTCGACAAATTCAATTAAAGGGATGCCGATATTTCCACCTTTAAAAATGGCCTGACCCGATGCGCCCAGCATGGCACAGACCAGCTCGGTGACAGTGGTTTTGCCGTTACTGCCCGTAATGGCGATCAGCGGATTTTCAATATAACGGGCCGCCAGCTCCAATTCATTGATCACGGGGATCTTTTGGTCCTTTACACGCTCCAGGAGCGGGGTATCCAACGGAATCCCGGGGCTCGCACAAACCAGGTCGGTCCAGACCACATCCGCAGCGGTAAAGCCGCCCAGCGTCACCGGAATATCCATTTGCTCCAACCGATGTGCGTTTTCCCGTAATGCTTGGGTGTCGGCATCGTCACACGCTCTGACGGCATGCCCGCGACCGTGTAAAAACCGTGCCACGGCCATACCGGAGAGACCCAAACCGGCAACGAGGATTTTGTTATGTGGGAGTTGATACGCCATCCGATTCGGTTACCTTAGTTTCAGCGTACTTAACGAAATAAGCGCCAATGCCATGGAAATGATCCAAAAGCGTACGATCACTTTGGATTCCGGCCAGCCTTTCAGTTCAAAATGGTGGTGCAGCGGCGCCATTCTGAAAATCCGCTCACCTTTGGTCAGCCTGAAATAGCTCACTTGCAAGATGACCGACGTCGCCTCCAGGGCAAACAAGCCGCCCACCAAAACCAGCAAAAACGCCTGTTTGGTTAAAAGGGCCACTGTCGCCAAAGCCGCGCCCAGGGCCATGGAGCCGGTATCGCCCATAAACACCTGGGCCGGATGGGCGTTAAACCATAAAAAACCCAACCCCGTACCTGCCAAAATACCGCAGAAAACGGTCAGTTCGCCGGCGTTGGCTTGAAATGGGATCTGCAGATAGCCGGCAATGGTGGCGTGGCCCGATACATAAGCAAAAATCAGATAGGTAACGGCGGCAACGGTGACCGATCCGGTGGCCAAACCGTCCAATCCGTCAGTCAGATTGACTGCGTTGGCCGCCGACACCATCACCAGTGCCGCGAAGAAAATATACCCTGCACCCAAATCGGGTACGACGGCTTTGAAAAAAGGGATGGTCACCGTGGTGGAGGCATTGGGCAGCCAATAGATCCAAAAGCCCGCCGCCAAAGCCAAAAGGGCCTGCAAAAACAGTTTTCCCTTGGCGTTTAACCCCTTGTTTTGCCGCTGGGTGTGCTTTAAGTAGTCGTCAGTAAAACCAATGACCCCAAAACCGAGGGTGGTCAGCAGCACGATCCAAACAAAAGGATTTTTCAAATCGGCCCATAACAGGGTTGCAAATGTGACCGCTATAAGGATCAGAACCCCCCCCATGGTGGGGGTTCCCGCCTTGCGATGGTGCTCCTGGGGTCCATCTTCGCGGATATATTGACCCACCTGCATTTGCTGCAGTTTTTTAATCAACCAGGGCCCCATCACAAAGCAGATGAGAAACGCAGTCATTGATGCGTAAATCGTCCGAAAGGTGATGTACCGAAAGACGTTAAACACCGACCAGGTGGTATGAAGCGGATAGAGTAAATGGTATAACATCGGATCAGACTTCCCTTTTTTCGTCGGCCCACTGTAAAAACGGCGTTAATGCTGTTTCCATGGTCATTCCACGGGAGCCTTTAAACAAGACCCAAAATCCGGGGGTAATTGTTTGTTTTAATTTTTCAACGATCTCCGCTTTGGTTCCCACCACAATCTGATTATGGGAAAGGCCCGCGCTTAGGGCGCCATCGGCGATCTGTGAAGCCTCTTGGCCTGTGGCGCACAGGAATGCGACCTTCTTTTGGGCGACCATCTCGCCGATCTGGTGGTGGTAGACTGCTGATTGCGCGCCCAGTTCCAGCATGTCACCCAACACGGCCGCCGCCTTGTTCGATGGCGCCAAAGCCGTCAACGTATCCAAGGCCTGCGCCATAGACCCGGGATTGGCGTTGTAGGTATCGTCAAGGATCGTAATTCCGGTGGCCGTTGTTACTATTTGCAACCGTCCCGGCTTGGGTTGAAAAGATGCCAGCCCTGCTGCAATGCGATGGATAGGGATGCCGGCCAGCCATCCGGTCCCGGCCGCAGCCAATGCATTTTGCGCCATCACGCGGCCCGGTGTCTGCAACGCCACAGCCGCGCGTTCTTTTTCCAAAACCAGATCAAACTGGAGTGAATATCCGGTTTGTCGGACATTCTTAGCCTGGATGAGGCATCTTTCGGATTCACCCCAGTAAATGGTTTTGCGGTTGATCGATTGGCCCCATGCCCGTAACCGGGGATCATCTCCGTTTAAAAGCAGCGGCGCATCTGCAGCCATGCCATCAATCAGTTCCGTCTTGGCCTTTAGAACACCGTCCGGATCACCAACCCCCTCCAAATGGCTGGCGGCAATATTGGTAATGATGCCGATATCGGGTCGACTGATCCGGGACAAGCGCGAAATCTCTCCAAAATGGTTCATCCCCAATTCAATCGCCGCCCACTGATGTGAGGGTTCCAATTGCAGCAGCGTCACCGGCAGCCCGATCTCATTGTTGAAATTGCCGCGGGTGCTATGGGTCTGAAACTGTTGTTTCAGGACCGCCGCGGTCATCCGCCGGGTGGTGGTTTTACCATTGGAACCGGTGATGGCCACCACCCTTGGATCAATACACTGTCGATGCCAGGCGGCAAAAGCCCCCAATGCGTTGACCGTATCGGCAACCGCGACACAGGCAAATTCCCGGTCGGTCCAGCTTTCAATGGACAATCCGGACAAACCGGCCTCATCCACCATCACCACCGCGACACCTTGGTCCAACGCTGATTTCACAAATTGATGCCCATCGTGAGTTTCGCCCCGAATTGCCACAAACAGGGCCCCGGACCGAATTTTGCGTGAATCGAGACTCACCGTCTCAAAAGGCGCTTCCATATCACCGCAAACCAATCGACCGCCGGTTGTTTGTAGCAATTGCGAGGCGGTCCAGCCTTGCGGCCGTAATGTGGTTAGCATGAGCGCACCTCCAAGGCCATGGCCGCTTCGTGGCGGTCGTCAAAGTCGATGACGCCCTCTTTTAAAACCTGATATGTCTCATGCCCCTTTCCGGCAATCAGCACGGTATCGTCGCTATGGGCCGCCGCAATCGCCAAACCGATGGCTGAACGGCGGTCCGGCTCCACAATGTAATCGGCAACGCCCTTTTTCGGCTTCCATGAAGCCACATCCTCTTTTTTCAACTCGCTGCCGCCGGCTTCATCGGCGCCCGGGATGATCGCCTTGATGATCTCCATGGGCGGCTCGCTGCGGGGATTATCCGAGGTGATGATAGCCAGATCGCTTTGCATCAGCGCCTCTTTGCCCATAAGCGGGCGTTTGGCGCGGTCACGGTCCCCACCGCAACCGAAAACGGAAATCAGCCGTCCCCGGGTCAACTTTCTAACCGCTGTCAGACTGTTTTTAAGCGCGTCCGGTGTGTGGGCGTAATCAACAAACACACCGATCCCGCAGCGATTTTCCACCGGTTCCAACCGCCCTGCAACCAACTGCAACGCACTGATACCGTTCGCAATAGTCTCCGGCGATATCCCCAGGGCAAGGGCTGCGCCGACCGCGCAGAGAAGGTTTTCCAGATTGTGATGCCCAATGAGGGGTGACCGGATGGGGATATCCCCGCCGGCGGTTTTAAAAACACCTGAAATTCCGTCGATGGTGACCTTCATCTTTTGCGGTTTCACCTGGCAGATCTCTTGATTCCCAACGGCGATGGCCCGCACGGGAAGCGCTGTTAAAAGCCTTTGCCCATAGCTGTAATCGGCGTTGATCACCGCACAGGCATTTGAAGCTTTGGGCCCCGACCCCAAAACATGGATAAACAGTTTCTCTTTGGCCCTATAATAGTCCTCCATATCGGCATGAAAATCGAGATGGTCCCGGGTCAGATTGGTGAAGACCCCGATATCCATGGGGCAGTGGTCTACCCGTCCTTGGACCAAGGCATGCGAGGAGGCCTCCATCACCACGTGGGTCACTTGATGATTGACCATCTCCCGCAACATCCGCTGCAGATCCAGTGCATCCGGTGTGGTCACGTCGGCGTTGTGGGAGATGCCGTTGTAGTGGTAATTGATGGTGCCGATAACACCGGTCACAAAACCGGCGGTCTTCAGAATCGATTCAACAATATAGGTGGTGGTGGTTTTGCCGTTGGTTCCGGTGATACCGATGAGGGTTACCTCCCGGGCCGGGTGGCCGTAAAACCGGCTGGCCACAAGCGGTAACAGCCGACGAGCGTTATCCACGGTGATGACCGGAACATTCATTTGGATCTCTTTTTCGGCCACAACCGCCACTGCGCCCCGAACCACCGCATCTTCGATAAAATCATGCCCGTCTGCGGCGTAGCCCTTGATTGCAATAAAGAGGCCTCCCGGAACCACCTCCGTGGAACGGCAATGAAGCGACCGGATATCGATATCGGGAACATCCGTCGACTCAACCAGGACCCCTTTTAGTAGTTGTATGAGCCTCATAAATTGGCCTTTTTCACCGGTAACCCGTCTTCCTCAATCTTGACCGGCCCCGTTTCCATGGGGATATTCAGGTAGTTGAGGCTGCTTTGGGCAATCGCCCTGAAGGCCGGCGCCGCCACCACCCCGCCGTAGGTATACTTTCGGGGTTCATCCACCACCACCAAGATCGCCAACTTCGGCCTGGATGCGGGCACAAACCCCACAAAAGAGGAGACAAAGTCACTTCTGGAATAGGCGCCGTCGGGGCCTATCTTTTGGGCGGTCCCGGTTTTGCCGCCCACGGTAAACCCCTTGACTGCCGCTCGTGTCCCGGTGCCGCCCTGCTCAACCACCCGCACCAGCATGGAGCGCACTTTCCGGGCGGTTTCGGCGGAAACCACCCGCCTTAAAACCTTCGGTGCGACTTTTCGAACCACAACACCGTTATGGTCGGTAACCGCTTGTACAATCCGGGGCTGCATCATCACCCCATCGTTGGCGATGGCGGCCATGGCGGTGGCCAACTGAATGGCCGTCACCGCGATCCCCTGGCCAAAGGCAATATTGGCTGCATCAATGGGACGCCAACGGCGAAAATCAGCCAAACTGCCATCGACTTCACCGGGGCTGTCAATGTGAGTGAGCCGGTTGTAACCAAAATTGCGTAAGGTTGTGTAGAGAACCTCCTTGCCCATGGCCTGGCCCAGTTTGGCGGCACCGATATTGCTGGAAAATTTTACAATATCGCTTACCGACAGCAGGTGGTAATCGTGGGTGTCGTGAATGGGAAATCGACCGATATAATAACGGCCATTTTCGCAATCCAATACCGTATCGGGCGATGCGGCCCGGGAATCAAGACCGGCCGCAATCGTAAATACTTTTAGGGTTGATCCCGGTTCGAACGTGTCTGTGACAATACGGTTTCGCCACGCTTGTTGACGGTATTTGCGAAACCGGTTGGGATCGAATAAAGGGAAATGAGCCATCGCTTTCACGGCTCCGGTTTTAGGGACGATCACCACCGCCAGTCCCGATTTGGCCCGATGCTCGGTTACCGTTTTGGCCACCGCTTCCTCGGTGACATATTGAATGCCGGCATCAATATTTAAGATCACATTGTGTCCGGCATTATCAGCAATGAGTTTCTTTTTGAGATCAAATTTACGATTTTTACCATCCTTTAAGTAGGTAAAGCGGGTTTTGCGACCACGCAGTTGGCGGTCATAATAGGCTTCCAACCCTTCAAGGCCGTTACCGTCAAGCCCCACAAAGCCGATCACCTGACCGGCCAGCTGTTTATGAGGATAGGCCCGGCTCCGGGTCGCCTCGAATACGAACGCGCGCGCTATTTTGTATTGCTCCGCCACCGCTTTGACCGCCGTTTCCTCTGCCGGCGGCGCTTGTCTTTTTAACCAGACAAACGATGCTTTGGCGTTCAGCTTTTTGTACACCGGCCCCCAGGAGAGCCCCAACGCTTGAGCCAAGACCCGGGCCAGTTCACGGCTGGCCTTGATCTTGTCGGGATGCACACCGATATCGGTCGCATCAAGGGTTACGGCCAATTCGCGGTATACGGCATCAAAAATACCACCCCGTTTGCCCTCTACTTCGGATATCCGCCTAAAGCTGTCGGCGGCCTTTTCTGATAACCACGACCGATCTAAAATCTGCAACTGGACAACTTTGCCAACCACCCCCCCAAACGCCAGCGTAAAGACCACCGCGATCAGGACCACTCTTCGTCTGAATTTCTTGGCTTCGGCGCTATTCATGGCAACACTCGTATCTGCTCGGGATCCGGCTCCTTTAAGTCCAGTTTTTCACGGGCAATTTGCATAATTCGCGCCGGTGAACGCAATCTTTCCAGCTCGGTTTTTAAAACTTCTTGTTTTTGCAGTAACATCTGGTACTGGTCACTCATCCGGCTGATCTCATAGCTGGTTTGGCGATAGACCTCTCGTACCCAGGTCACCGCCAGCAGCAATCCCAACAAAACCAGCACAAAACCGCCCCATTTCAAACCGCTCCCGCCCAACCGGTTCTTTAACCGGCTTTTCTTGGCTTTAGATCGTCTCACGACGTTTTTCCACTGCTCGAAGACGTGTGCTTCGGGCCATGGGATTCGCTTCAATTTCAGCGGCGTCCGGTCTGACCACCTTGGGCGTTAACAGTGAAAACAACGGAACGCGCTCACACCCGCAAACCGGTAAATCCGGTGGACATACACACCCTTTGCTCCAATCCTGAAAAGTCCTTTTGACCATCCGGTCTTCCAGAGAATGGAACGACAGGACACAAAACCGGCCGCCCGGCGCCAAAATATCCGGGACCGCCGCCAACAGACGTTTAAGGCGGTCCAGCTCTTGATTGACGGCCATCCTCAGCGCCATAAAAACCCTGGTGGCCGGATGAATCCGTTGGTTTTGACGAAACCTGGCCGGGATCGCCGTCGTTATGATCTGAGCCAGTTCAAGGCTTGTTTCAATGGCGCTCTGTTCGCGCCGGCCCACAATCCGTTGGGCAATCCGTTTGGCCCAACGCTCTTCTCCCAGCCGATGGAAAATGTCCGTCAACTTTGCCAAGGACCAATGATTGATCACCTCATGGGCGGTGATTTTATTTTGGGGATTCATCCGCATATCCAAAGGTTCCGCCTTTTGGAAACTAAATCCGCGGCCGCTTTCCTGAAGCTGATATTGCGAGACACCAATATCGGCCAGAATAAGATCGACCTGGTCGATGTTGAGCTGGGGCAATATGTCCGACAGACGCCCAAAATGGTCGTTGATGAGGAAGGTTATTGGCTTTAGCGGCGCCAACACCGCTTTGGCGTGTTGGATAGCATCGGGATCCTGATCCATACCGACAAAAATACCGCTTTGAGAAATTGCCTTGCAGAGTTGTTTTGCATGGCCCGCCCCACCAACGGTGCAATCAACACACACATGACCGATCTGCGGATTTAATAGTTCCAATACTTGCGCCATCATTGCCGGGGTGTGGCGCAATGACACGGCTTAGTACTCCTGCTTACCAATGCATGGACGCCTAAAAAGGCATCGGTCGTCAAAAGCGTCAATCGTCATTATAACCAAAAACATTTACAACCTCAGCTCACTGATCTGCGCACTCAATTCCGGTGTCAACACATCCTGTTCCGCTAACTCACTGTCCACTTCATAGCGATCCCGTGACCAGATCTGAAAATGGCTTAATTGACCGACGATAGCGATCTCTTTTTGGAGCCCGGCGTAGTCCCGCAACGACGGTGAAATCAATATCCGCGACTGTTTATCCGTCTTGCAGACAACGGCCCGCCCGATAAACTGCCGCCGGAAGCGCCGCATTTCCGCCGTAGTTGTATTCAACGCTTCCACCCGCGCTTCGATATTGGCCCACACTTCCGGTGGATAGGCGTTTAGCGCCTGATCCATGGCCGTTACGATCAGTTGCCCGTTGCAACGGCGTACCGCTTCCCGAAAGCGGACCGGAATCGCGATGCGACCTTTGGCGTCCATCGTATTGAACGATGTTTCGTGAAAGTATGTCTGCCAATTTTCCACTTTTTCCCACCTTTTTAGACAAATAATCATATATTTAATACGCTTGTCAAGTAAAAAATTATAAATTATTTGTAATTTTCAGTTGTTAATTAAATATATCTCAGTGGTTTTTTGTGGGATTAATTTTGACTACTTTCCTCTTCTCACTTTTTAAACCTTGGCTTTGCGATCCAAAGCGCTCATTCAAACCCGGCGACGCTTTTTTCTGAAAGATTCGATCTATAGCGCGGTATGCTTGCCAACAGCGGCCGGTTGGTTTATATGACGTGGGGTTTCCGCAAGAAGCCTTGAAAAACATGGATTTATGCAAACAATGACGTAAAACAAATATTTACTCATCAAACGATACGGTCTGATTGAAGCGCTTTAATCAAGCGGTCGTTTTTTCTTATGGGAACGCATTCATCACTTTTACTGCTTATCGCCGGCGCCAAAGGGGCCATCGCTACGACACTGGCCGCCGCATTGGCCGCGGCGCGTCAAGATACATCACTTTTATGGCCCTATCTCACAACCGCCGGGCAGTTCCCTTTTTTGGGCCCCGTCGAAAAGAGTGTTGTGGCCGGTTGGGATTCGATAAACACCCCTCTTTTTCAAGCGGCCAAACGGCACGGTGTTCTGCCCAAAGCGCTTTTACACTCTATGAGAACAGCGTTGGAGCAGGTGTCCGTAAAGCCGGCGCCCCCGAACGCCAATTCCGGATTCACCTCTATTGTCGAACAAATTATTTTTGACATCGAGGCATTCAAGGCAACGTATCCGGATGCCCTGCCGGTACTGATCAACCTGTTGCCCGCCGGACCCGGTCTTTTGGAAAACCCGTTTACAGACATTGATGCATTGCCGGCCGACACCCGGATTCCCAAGCTGCCGGACCTGGCCTATGGCGTGGCGGCACTGAAATGTGATGTGCCCATCGTCAACTTTTCGCCCAATTCCATTGAAATACCGGCGCTGACCGAATTTGCCGCTCATAAGGGGATCCCGATATGCGGACGTGACGGAAAAACAGGCCAAACCTACCTGAAAGTGGTCCTCGCCTCGGCGCTGAAAGCCCGTTCGCTTTATGTGGACGGCTGGTACAGTACGAATATTTTGGGCAATGCCGACGGACTCAACCTGGAGGATCCCGCGTGTGCCGCCGGAAAAATAAGCAATAAAACCAACCTATTGGACGATATCTTGGGCTACCCGGTGGGTGAGCGCTATGACCGGGGAACCCACACCGTCAGAATCGACTATTACCCGCCCCGGGGAGACGCCAAGGAGGCTTGGGACGTCATCGACTTTATGGGGCTTTTCGGACTTCCCATGAGCCTGCGGGTCAATCTGCAAGGGCGCGACTCGATTTTGGCTGCACCCATGGTCCTTGATCTGGCCCGCTGGGCGGGCGCACTGAAGCTCGCCGGGCGGGGCGGGGCGATTCCCGAGCTGGGCTTCTATTTTAAAAAACCCATCGGTCCCAATCCACCACGCTCCCAGGAAGAACAACTCGCTGCATTGGCCAGGCTGGGCGGGGAGTGCCGAAAACGATAATACCTCGAAAACCTTTACATCAATGAACAGGAGTTCAATGATATTCGGATACAGTACCAACGCATTTGTAAAATATACCCTTTTTGAGGCGGTGGAAAAGATCGCCACACTGGGATTCAGAGGCGTCGAAATCATGGCCGACAGGCCCCACCTGTTTCCCGATGATTTTGACGACGGCGATCTCGATCAATTGGCAGAACTATTGCGTGAAAAAGGGCTCAAAATTACCAACATCAACAGCTTTACCCTTTTTGCCGTAGGTGACACCTATCTGCCGTCATGGATTGAACCCGACCCGGACCGCCGGCAAATTCGAATCGACCATACCCTCAAATGTTTAAAGATCGCCAAGCGGCTTGGGTGCGCCAATATTTCCGTTCCACCCGGCGGGCCGCTGCCCGAAGGAATGGACCGGGATAAAGCCATTGCCCTGTTTTTGTCCGGACTGGAAACGGTGATTCCCACTGCCGAAACCCTGGGTGTAAAGGTTTTGGTGGAGCCGGAACCGGGTCTCCTTTTGGAATGCACCGCAGAATTTTTGCCGTTTATACAACAGGTGGCGTCTCCTGTTGTCGGGCTCAATTTTGATATCGGCCATTTCTTCTGTGCGGGTGAAGATCCGGCTGAGGCGTTTAAAACGCTTTTCCAATGGATCGGCCATGTGCACATTGAAGATATCGGCCCCCAACGCAATCACCACCATCTGATTACCGGATGCGGGGCCATCGATTTTCCGCCGATTTTAAACACCATGAAACGGCTGAATTATCAGGGCGACATAAGCCTGGAACTTTACACTTACGCCGATCAGCCCGATCAGGCGGGCCGTGAAAGCGCTGCGCATCTGGAGCCTCTTTTTCAAGCCGCCGGGTTTGACCTGATGGAGGGGTCATGATCCGGAAACCGCCCAACTGGCGCGACAAGGCCGGCCGCCAACGCATGCTGGACCATCAAATTCGCCGGGATGAAACCGCGGCGTTCGGATTTGAACGGGTACCGGAAAGTGAAAAGACCGATCACGTTCAACGGCATTTTGATTCGGTGGCCCCAAAATATGACCTGATGAACACTTTACTCAGCGGCGGGATTCACTACCTATGGAAACGCCGGGCCGTGGCGGTATTGGACCCGCAACCCGGTGAAAAAGTACTGGATGTCTGCGGCGGCACCGGCGACCTCTCCATTTTGACCCATAAAAAAGTGGGCCCAAAAGGCCTGGTAACCGTATTCGATATTAACCGGGCCATGATGCAGGCCGGGCGGCAAGCCCGCCGTCATCAGTCCACCCGCTCGCAACTGACCTATGTCCAGGGTAACGCCGAGCAGATCAGTTTTCCCGACGCCGCCTTTGAAAAAACCATTGTGGGTTTCGGCATTCGTAACGTTACCCACATGATCCAGGGTTTTTCCGAGATGTACCGCGTATTAAAACCGGGCGGCTGTATGGTTTGCCTCGAATTTTCCAAACCGGTCCGGCCTTTTTTCAGAACGCTTTATGACTTCTACTCTTTTACGGTTATGCCATGGCTGGGGGAACTATTGGCGGGGTCATGGAAGGCTTACGAGCACCTTCCCGAAACGATCCGGCTTTTTCCGCTACCCGATGAGCTGGCCGATATCCTGACCGAAATCGGCTTTGCAGACGTTCAGTACGAGCGTCTCACCAACGGCATCGCCGTTATCCATAGGGGCAATAAACCCGCTGACCCGTAAGTGGTCTACCACAATATGGAACTTAGATGAGGGTCGCCTACAATTTTCTGCCCGTATAGTCGGCGTAGGCTATGGCCACGGTGCGATAGACAAAGTGCGCCAACTTGGAAAACGGCAGATAGGCAAACAGGCTGAATACAAAGATCAGATGGATAAAATAGATCGCGTAGGTCGTCGCTTCCATACCGGCCAGACGGGTCATCTGGGTCAACATCCCCGTGGCGCCCAGAAAGAAGGCCAGCAAGATGAGCTGCCAATCCTTGTAGGCCGACACCTGATCTTTTTTAGCCATGCGGTTCTTCAACATCAATAAAGAACCGATAACCAGGGCGATGCCACTGATATTCCCCAGCCACTTCACCGGATTGAGCTGTGAATAGGGGCCATGGACACCGAAACCGTAAGCCACCACAAAAAAGACGGAGGTGACAATAAAGAGACCGATAAAGCCGAAAAAGACCATCATATGCGGTGTGGCCCGGTCATTGTTGGTGGTACACTCGTCAAACTTCCGGTGGGTCAGAATCCCGGGAATCACGGAAATCAACGATTTGACAAATCCGGCCGGATCAATCTTCCGGATATCGGTACGGCCGTCGGCCAATGCGCTTTCATGTATGGCGCCCAAGAATTTTTTCAGTCCCATGGCAAAGTTATAAACCATCCACAAAAAGGCAGGGATCATCACCAGGTCCACCAGCCAGGTGGAGAAAAAATCAGCATGGGCCAACACACCATGTTTACTTTCCGGGGTAAAGTCGAGCAACCCGGTAATCATTCCCATGACCACAAAAATCACCGCCGGAATGGCCAGCAGGATTGGCAGCTTTTTCGGGTCGGTGACCATTGTAGCCACCCCTTTAAAAGGTGCAAACTCCAGTAGGGCGTACTGCCGGGCCGCGGCCAACACCTCGGCCGGTTTGGCGCCCCGGGGGCACAGGTCACTACAGTCACCGCAGTTGTGGCACAACCAGACATCTTCGTTATTGACCACTTTATCTTTCAGTCCCCATGAGGCGGCGATCATCTCTTTACGGGGGAAAGGCCCATCATCAGGCGCGATGGGGCAAGCCACGGCGCAGGTGGCGCACTGAAAACATTTTTTCAGGTCACTGCCGCCCAGTTCCTGCATTTCTCCAATAAAACCGACATCCGGCTCAACAATATAGGGTTCGGACATGCGTTACCTCCTAATTCATCCAAACGGCGAAGCCGCCGTCATCAATCTTAGAAGCCCTTAAACGGATTTGGGCCGAGCTCTTCAATGCTATCCGCGAAATTATTGACAATCTCAGGAACCCGGTCAAATTCGTCAATGGCAATTTCAAATTGCTGAACCCGTTCTTCTTCCAGGGCCAGGCTGGAGAGGGCATCCCCAATTTTCTTCATCCGGATGCCGGCCAGCTCACTACCTTTTACAAAATGGCACTGATAATCATCGCCATGTTTGCATCCCATAAGGAAGACACCGTCCATTCCCTGGGAAAGAGCGTCCTTGATCCAGATCACGTTGACTGAGCCCAGGCAGCGCACCGGGATAAAGCGTACATCCGCCGAGTAGGAGAGTCGATTCAGCCCCGCCATATCCAGGGCCGGGTAGGCGTCGTTTTCGCAAACCAACCCCAGGATCCGCAGCGGCGGCTCATCGTAATCATCTTCCGATGGGACGCCGATGGACTTGACCATGGATCCGATGCTGTCAATGCTGTAATCGGCAAAGTTGATAATTCGCTCCGGGCAACAGCCCATACAGGTGCCGCAACGGCGGCAGCGAGTCGGATTGGGTTTGGGGGTTCCTTTTTCATCGTCGTCGATGGCGCCAAAAGGGCACTCTTCGGTGCAACGCTTGCACTGGGTGCAGCGTTGGAAGAAAAAGTCAGGAAAAGACATATCCCCGGAGCGCGGATGTACCGCGACCCCCCGGTTAACCGAGACCAGACACTGGATCGCTTTCAAAGCCGCGCCGGATGCATCTTCCACCGACTCTTCAACCGTCAACGCCCTTCGTACCCCGCCGGCCGCATAGATACCGGTCCGTTGGGTTTCGTATGGAAAGCAAATGAAGTTGGAGTCAGCATACTCGTCAAAAATGGCGTTGTCACGGAAGGCGGGCCCTTGACGATAGGCCAGGTTGACCACCGGATCAAACTTGGTGGCCGGCACCATTCCGCATCCCAGCACCACCATGTCCGCCTTGACCCGGATCTTTTTCCCCAGCAGGGTGTTTTCAGCATCCACCACCAGGCCGTCGCCGTTTTGGGAAACCGCGGCCACCTCGCCTTTGGTCATGAAAATACCGGCATCCTGTTGCATATTTTTATAAAAGAGTTCCGACAGGCCCGGTGTCCGCATATGCTGGTAGAAAATATAGGCTTTTGCGTCATCGTAGTCATCGCGTACATATTTCGCCTGTTTGAGGGCTACCATGCTCGTGACAGACCCGGCATAGGGGAAGTCGTTGTCACTGCCTTGGCCCGGGCTCTGGATAAAAACCACACTGCGAGCCTCTTTGCCGTCGGAGGGGCGTATAATCTTGCCTTTTTGGGCAATCTCTTCAAATTGCGCATTGGTGACCACATTCGCGGTCATGCCGTATCCCAAATGGTCAAATTCACCCTCTTCGGGGGCATAGGGCTGCCATCCGGCGGCCAGGATCACCGCTCCGAATTTCTCGCCTTGGGGATCCGGTTGCAGAATATCATTTTTGCCTTCATTGTATTCCAGATATTTTTCATGCAGCTGCTCGGCGGCAAGTTCTTTCCCGTCCTCATCCACCTGCATCTCTTCGAGCAGCGGATACGGTACATCAAACTCAATCTTCTCGCCCGGTTTTTTCAGCGTGACGGTAAAATCACCCGGCTGTCCGGCAATGCGGGCGACCACCGTTTCGGTTTTCACCGCGATGCTCCCGCTTGCTTCCACCGCCGCGATTTTATCGGCCGCCACGGATGAAATCAGGTTATCATAAGGCTCCGCAACAGGCAGTTGGCTGCGCCAAGTGGCCGCATGGCCACCTAAACTCGCTGTCTTTTCAATGATGGTCACATCGTAGCCGGCTTTGGCCGCATCCAGCGCCGCCGACATGCCGGTGATGCCGCCACCGATGACCATAATTCTATTGCTAAAGGTTTCGAGCGCATAGGGCTCGGGGGGATCGGCCTTTTCCACCCGGATCATGCCCATTTTCAGATAGTCTTCGGCCAGCATCTGAACCCGGTCAAAGTGTTCCTCATCCTCCTTTTGCTCTTCCGTCAACACCGGAAATTCACTGCGGGGATGAGACCAGACCACCTGTTCTCTTAAATTGACCCGGTCCACCAGGGTGCCCGGAAAGTTAAAGACATCGTAATTGACCCGCCGGGAGCATGCGGCAATGACAATCCGATTGGTTGATTTTTCATCGACATCCTTTTGAATAGCGGCACACCCTTCCTTGCTGCACAAAAAAGGATGCGTTTGCACGGGCAGCGCCTCTTCCTTGGCCACATCAGCCAATGCATCGATATCCAGCGCCTCCCCAATGCCGCATCCGGTACAAATATAGACACCGTATACCTTGTCCATCGAAAACCTCCTATTTATCCATCAGGGTCTGGATGGCTTTGAGGGCCATACCCGTCGCGTTTTGGTTTGACGAGACGACATCGGCCGGTTTATTGGCACAACCTGCGGCAAACATCCCGCCTTTGTCAAAATCATTTAAAATAAATCCGTCTTCGTTGGTCTTAAGATCGGCGGGCAACTGCATTTCGACGGCTGCCGGCTGCATACCGGTTGCCAATACCACCATATCCACCAACCGGTTCACCTTCTCGCCGCTAACGGCATCCTCCGCCGTCACGGTAATCCGCTGATCATCATCTTCGGCCACGGCCGCCACTTTGCCTTTAATAAAAAAGACATTTTCATCTTCTTTTAGCATGTCATAGAAACGTTCATAGCGATATCCCGGCGCTCGCAGATCAATGTAAAAGATGTAGATCCTGGTATCGGGATATTGTGCGCGAATGTAAGTGGCGTGTTTCAGCGAAGCCATGCAGCAGATATAGGAGCAATAGGGCAGATGATTTTCATCCCGGCTGCCGGCACACTGCACAAACGCAACACTTTCCGGGGCTTTATCATCGGAGGGCCGCACGATTTTTCCGTCCGTCGGGCCCTTGGTGGACGCCATCCGTTCCAGCATCATATTGGTGACAATATTGGGATATAGGCCGAATCCGAGATTGTCGATCCGGGCCGCGTCGTAGGGTTGCCAACCGGTGGCCCAAATGACCGCCCCGACCTTCAGGTTGATGGTTTTGGCTTCCATATCAAAATCCACTGCATCATACTTGCAGGCTGCTTTGATACGGTCGGCATCCTCGGTGCCCAGCACCTGTGGGGAGATCACAAACCGTGACGGAAAGGCCATGTCATAAGGCAGATAAGCGGCCTTGGTTTTGGCCATGCCAAAGTCAAAGTCGTTGGCGATTTCGGTTTCGCAGGCTCCGGCACATTCGCCGCAAACCGTGCAATTCTCTTTGACATAGCGGGGCGCGATGGTGACCTTGGCATCGTAATCTCCCGGCTGGCCGGCAACGGACTCCACCTCCGCCATGGTCAACACTTTGATATTGGAGTTGTCCTTAATCCTGCGGAAATTGATCTCCAGTCCACACGTCGGTGGGCACAGTTTGGGGAAATACTGATGTAGCTGGGCGACGCGCCCCCCCAGATAAGGGTTTTTCTCCACGAGAAAGACCTCGTACCCCACTTCCGCAGCTTCAATGGCCGCGGTCAACCCGCTGATACCGCCACCGACAACCAAAACAGTCCCGCTTACCGGGGCCGCATTTTCTGTTGTCATGCTATCCCTCCATCCTAAAGAAGACGTTGAACAGACCTTTTAGGCCCGTCCCACCAAAATTTACATAAAACGATGTTCATTCACATGCCCGGTTGTAACATGGGCTTTTTCACCCAGGCATCTGAACATCGTGACGGGATCGTTGATGCCATGATGTGCAAAACCTCCAGGCGCCCGGAGAGCCAGGTACCTGGAGGTTTTAACTGCCCAACAACTAGGTTAATCATCAATTAGCTCGGGATGATTTGGATATAATCTTTCTTGAAAATATCCCACTGTTTTGCTTTCGGATCAAATTTCGAGTTCACGAAGCAGAACCAGTTCTCATCATCCTGACCCGGATAATCCGCCTGGTAGTAGAAGCCCGGGTAACGGGTCTCTTTGCGGAACTGGATGTGACGCAGATGCGCTTCCACGGTCCAGATACGATGCTCGATTTCCCAAGCGCGCATCAGTTCATGCAGGTCGCTGGCGGCCATTTTCTCGCAATCTTCGCGCATGGTAGCCAACAGATCCATCACGATCTCCAGCGACTTGCTGCTGGTTTGATAGAACGTTGCCGTTCCGGCGCCGTACTCATGGGTTGCTTTCATAAGACGATACATCATCCCTTCGGGTTTGATGTAATTGGGGTTGATATCGTCCGCCGTGGTGTAGTCGCAGTTATCCAGATAGGTGTAAACCGGCTTGTAAATCAGATCCACCAGTTCCTGGTTGCCTTGAGCCAGGGTCGGGGTGAAGTCTGCGAAGTCAACCGCATAGCGAACCATCTGTTTGGCGGCGATACGACCTTCCGCATGGGAACCGGAAGAGAACTTATGACCGGAACCACCCACGCCGTCACCAGCGGTGAAGAGACCCTCAACCGTGGTCATCTGTTTGTAGACCTTGCCGTTACGGGCTTTGATTTTGTAAGCATCCGGGACCCAGTCATAATCGGGACCGGAGGCCCACAGTCCGCAACACCCGGAGTGTGAACCGAGCAAGTAAGGTTCGGTCGGCATAACTTCGGAATTTTTCTTTTCCGGTTCACAGTCCTGAGCGCACCACAGGTTCGCCTGACCACAGGTCATATCCAGGAAGTCTTCCCATGCTTCGGACTCAAGATGCTTCAGCTCTTTCTTGTCCATGGTGGCGCCTAAGTCGGCCAGTGCTGTCACGGTATCCATGATGATCGGGCCACGACCCTCTTTCATTTCAAAGAGCATCAGGTGGTTCCGCAGACAGGTCGGCGTAATGGCAGCCGTTCCGTAAGGCGCATAGCTTTCCAACTCGGCTTTGGCGGCATCGCTGGCGGCGAAGTTTTCGCCCAGACCGTTCAGGGTTTTGGCTTTGAACAGCAGGAACCAGGCGCCGACCGGGCCGTAGCCGTCTTTAAAACGAGCCGGGGTGAAGCGGTTTTCCATCATGGTCAGCTCGGCGCCGACTTTCATGGCCATGGTGTAGGTGGAGCCGGCATTCCAGACCGGATACCAGGCGCGGCCTTTACCTTCACCTACGGAACGGGGCTGATAAATATTCACGGCGCCGCCACAGGCAACCATCATGGTTTTGCACGTAATGATGTAAACTTTGTTTTCACGAACGGAGAAGCCCACAGCACCGGCAATCTGGTTTTCAACGTTGGCGTCTAAGAGCAGCTCAACGATAAAAACCCGTTCCAGGATGTTGTCATCGCCCAAAGCCAGCTTAGCGGCTTCGGCAACAATCCGTTTGTAGGACTCGCCGTTGATCATGATCTGCCATTTGCCCGTGCGAACCGGCATGGCGCCGCTTTTCAGGGTGCCCATTTTCTGGCCTTTTTTACCGTCGAGGTTTTTGCCATCTTCGGTTTTTTTCCAGACCGGCAGACCCCACTCTTCAAACAAATGTACAGAGTCATCCACGTGGCAGCCCAGATCAAAAATCAGGTCTTCACGAACCAGGCCCATCAGGTCGTTACGGACCATGCGAACGTAATCATCAGGGGTATTGTCGCCGATGTAGGTGTTAATAGCGGAGAGACCCTGGGCCACAGCGCCGGAGCGCTCCATGGCGGCTTTGTCGCACAGCAGCACGGACTGGCCTTCCTTCATCCATTTTTTAACCTCAAATGCGGCCCCGCAAGCTGCCATACCGCCACCCACGATGAGAATGTCAACTTCACGTTCTTCAACTTCGGGGGTTCTAACGGCCTTTAATTCGCCCTTGGGTTTGTTCGGTAATGCCATATTTCATCCTCCTAAACGAAAAGAAATTATCTGTTATTAAGCGAATTACGGCTGCTTAAACGGTTTCCTGCGGCGTTACGATGGTGTAACCATCCGCCTCCTCGGTGCTGAGCAGGTAGCTCTCAAGGTCCTGACCTTTCAGATCAGGATACGCATTGGCTTGTCCTTCGGGAGTGGTTCGAATGGGGAACTTGAAACGTTTAACCAGGCCGTTGCGGAATTTGCAAGTCCACATGACATCCTCGGTACCCAGCATAGGCATGATGCTGCTTCCCAGCGGCACAAAGTCGGCATAGCCGCGAACCTCGATGGCCTGGGTCGGGCAGATTTTGACGCAGGAAAAACATTCCCAGCATTGATCCGGCTCCTGGTTGTAAGCTTTCATTTCATTGGGCTCTAAAACCATCAGGTCATTGGGGCAAATGTACATACAGGCAGTTTTGTCCCCACCCTTACAACCGTCGCATTTTTCACTAATTACGAAACTTGGCATTAAAAAACCTCCTAAACTATAGCTTGGTGAAAATCACCGTTTACCGTTAATCATACGTTGATAAATAATGCGCTTTTGTTTGACACCTCCCTTCTTCGCACTATTTACAATTTGAGTGGATCCGTTAATCCAATATACACCATTGAGGCGGTTTAACCGCCATTTCATTGCACCATCCATATGAATTTCGGAATGAGCCTCACCATCATTCACCAAGGATAAATTGATAGCATCGACCCCTTGGATATGTCAACCATTTTCGGAGCGGGTGTTGCCAACATTTTGAAACTTTCCGTTACCCAAACGGCCTCGGCAACATCTGTACTCCCATTCAAACAACCCTTCTTAAAGCGGCTCCGATCCGGCTAATAACGGATGGTGGTTGACAAATCCGTAGAGGCTGTATCAATAAAGATGTGCCTTTGGCGTTGGCATGAACGTTTTTTAAAATTAGAAGAGCGACCTTGTTTGCCGGAAACCCATGAGGATTGATAAGAAACATGGTAAAATTGAATTTTGAAAAGATGGGAGGGCTGCTGCCCGCCATTGCCCAGGATGTCGAGACGGGCGAAGTCTTGATGCTGGGGTTTATGAATGAAGCGGCTTGGGAAAAGACCCGCGCCACAGGTTTGGCGACTTACTACAGCCGGACCCGGAATACCCTCTGGACCAAAGGTGAAACCAGCGGACATCAACAGGTGGTCGAAGAGATTCGCATCGATTGCGACAACGATACGGTCCTATTGAAGATTGTGCAAAAAGGCGGCGCCGCCTGTCATACCGGTCACCGTTCCTGTTTTCATCAAAAATTGATTGGCGATAAAGTACAGGTTCAGGATCAGCCGGTGTTTGATCCAAGAAAGGTATATCAAAAATGAGCATATTAAAACTGGGGATTCCCAAAGGCAGTTTGCAAAATGCCACCATCGCCCTGTTTAAACGGTCGGGGTGGACGATCAATGTTAACGGGCGCAGCTATTTCCCGGAAATTGACGACAGTGGTATCGAGTGCGCCATTTGCCGGGCCCAGGAGATGTCACGCTATGTGGAAGACGGCACCCTGGATGCGGGGTTGACCGGTAAGGACTGGATTGCCGAAAATGAGTCGGATATCCATGTGGTGGCCGATTTGATCTATTCAAAGGTGAGCAGCCGCCCGGCCCGCTGGGTGGTTGCAGTGCCGTACGATTCGGCGGTGGAAACGGTTGAGGATCTGGCCGGTAAAAAGATCGCCACCGAACTGGTGGGACATACCCGACGTTATTTTGAGAAAATGGGCATTGATGTTGAGGTGGAATTCTCCTGGGGGGCCACCGAGGCCAAGGTGGTTTCCGGTTTGGCCGACGCCATTGTGGAAGTAACGGAAACGGGCAGCACCATCCGTGCCCACGGGCTGCGGATTATTCACAAAATGATGCAAACCAACACCCAAATCATTGCCAATCATGCCGCCTGGGAGAACCCGCAAAAACGGGAAAAAATTGAACAGATTGCGCTGTTACTGCAAGGGGCGCTGCGGGGTGAAAAGCTGGTGGGGTTGAAAATGAACGTACCCAAAGAGAGGGTTGAGGCGGTGATGGCGCTTTTACCCAGTTTGAACGCGCCGACCGTATCACCGCTGTACCAGTCGGACTGGTTTGCCGTGGAAGCGATGATGAAAACCGGTGTGATGCGGGATCTGATTCCCAAACTGATCAAAGCCGGTGCCGAAGGAATTATTGAGTATCCTTTGAATAAGGCGATTTAGTGCATTTCAAGGGCCGAAGCCGGGTCCCGGCGGCAACATTAAGGAAAGAGACGGACAAATATGAGCACCCGCCGTTGCGAAAAGATCACGCCGTTTATCGTGATGGATGTGCTGGAAAAAGCCAATGAAATGGAGCAACAGGGTTTCCATGTCATTCATCTCGAGGTGGGTGAGCCCGATTTTGACACGCCCCTTAGCGTCAAAGATGCGCTTTGCCGGGCATTGAATAACGGCCATACCCACTATACCCATAGCTTGGGGATTTTATCGCTACGTGAGACGATCTGTGCCCATTACGAAAAAACCTACCGGGTATCCGTGGATCCACAGCAAATTGTGGTGACGGCGGGGACCTCCCCGGCCATGCTGTTGGCTTTTGCCGCGCTGTTAGAGTCGGGTGATGAAGTGATCTTGTCGGATCCGAGCTACGCCTGCTATCCGAATGTGATCCATTTTTTAAATGGTCGGCCGGTAAGAGTGCCGGTGGCCGAAGCAGACGGATTTCAATACCGGCCCAACGAGATCGCCGCAAAAGTGGCGCCCCGCACCAAGGCCATTGTTATCAACAGCCCGGCTAACCCCACCGGCAACCTGTTATCGGCGGAAAGAATGCAGGCCATTTCTGATCTGGGACCTTTGGTGGTTTCCGATGAGATTTACCACGGCCTTGTTTATGAAGGCAGGGAACATTCCATCCTCGAATTTACCGATAACGCCATGGTGCTGAACGGTTTTTCCAAACTATACGCTATGACCGGCTTGCGCTTAGGTTACGTGATCGCCCCCGAGCATTACATGCGCGCCATGCAAAAGGTCCATCAAAATCTTTTTATTTCGGCCAATGCGGCGGTTCAACAGGCGGGGATTGCCGCATTAACGGAAACCGAGGCGGATGTGGCCCGAATGCGTGCCGTTTACAATAAACGGCGGCGCTATATGATTGACCGTTTAAAAACACTGGGTCTGGGCATCACTGTTGAGCCTACAGGTGCTTTTTATGTGTTCGCCAATGTCGGTCATCTTTCTGCCAATTCCTATCAGTTGGCGTTTGACATTTTGGAAAAGGCCCATATCGGTGTAGCTCCAGGGGTCGATTTTGGCTCTTGCGGTGAAGGCTATCTGCGATTTTCCTACGCCAACGCATTGGATAATATTAAAGAGGGGTTGGACCGGCTGGAAAAATATCTGGCCACTCACGCGACCTAAATTTGATGCGTGTCAAAACCGCCACATTTGTAAAAAGCGCCGCCAGACCGGCGGAATATCCTTTGTCCGACCTGCCGGAAATTGCTTTTGCCGGACGCTCCAATGTAGGCAAATCGTCACTGATCAACTGTTTGGTCAACCGGAAAAAGCTTGTAAAGACCAGTAACACGCCGGGACGGACACAGCTCATCAATTTTTTTAAGATCAACGATGCGCTGATGCTGGTGGACTTACCCGGCTATGGCTATGCCAAGGTGCCGACCACGGTGCGGGCCCAGTGGCGGGGCATGATGGAAGCATATCTGTTGGGACGGCGGACGTTAAAAGGGGTGGTCCTGATCCTGGATGCCCGCCGTGACGGACCCGACCCCCGGGAAATTGATTTTTTAAAGTGGCTGCACAAACATCATTTGCCGGTGTTACCCGTTTTGACCAAAAGCGATAAGCTCAAAAAAAACGCCCTTGCCCGTCAACACCCAAAAAACGCCCGGGCCCTGGGGCTGGAACCACTCCTGTTGATCCTCTTCTCAGCCAAAAACGGGCAGGGCCGAAAAGAGGTGTGGGAAGCCATTGAAGCACTGGTGGAGGAGACCTAAATGACGGCAATCCAAAAGGGTGACGATCATAAATGCGGATTTGTGGCAATTATCGGAGCACCCAATGCCGGAAAATCGACTTTGCTCAACCGGATGGTAGGCCAAAAAATCGCCATCACTTCCCCAAAACCCCAAACCACCCGCAACCGAATTTTAGGGATCTTAACACGGCCCAAGAGCCAGCTTGTTTTTATCGACACACCCGGAATGCATACCACCGAAAAAAAATTCAACGCCCGGATCGTGGAGGTGGCAATCAGCGCGTTGGACGACGTGGATCAAACCCTGTGGGTCGTAGACGCAGCCGCACCGGATAGCAATACGGACCAATTCATTGCCCGCCACCTCGGGCAAAAACAGTATCCGTTGGTCCTGGCACTTAATAAAATCGACCGGGTGGAAAAGCCGAAGCTGCTTTCCTTGATTGCGACGTGGCAAAAGCGGTTTTCCTTTAAAGCCATTGTGCCCATATCGGCCAAAACCGGAGAACAGGTGGACGACCTTGTTTCCGTTCTGGAATCGCAGCTACCCAACGGGGCGGCCTTATATCCCGAAGATCATCTGACCGATATGCCGGAACGGTTTATTGCCGCCGAGATGATCCGTGAAAAGGTGTTCCGCTACACCGGTCAGGAGATTCCCTATTCCGTAGCTGTGACCATAGAGACCTTTACAGATCGTCCTCAAAAAAAAGTGGTCCATATCGACGCCACCATTCATGTGGAACGACCCTCCCAAAAGATGATTGTTATCGGCAAAAAGGGGGCTAAATTAAAAGAGATCGGCCAAAAGGCGCGCCTGGAGATTGAAAAAATGTTGGGTGTGAAAGTCTTTTTAAATCTCTTTGTGCGTGTTGAAAAAAAATGGAGCAGGGACGCCAAAGCACTGCGCAAGTTGGGGTATTGATGGCGTCATAAGAAGACTCATCGCTTTGGGCGTCTCCAACTTTTCAGCCGGGCAGCTCAAGGAGGCGTTGGCGTACGCCCCCATTGATTCCATTCAACCACCCTATTCTCTTTTTTGGCGCCAGTTTGAAAACGACGCCGCCAAAGTAAGCCAAAAAGAGAAGGTGACCACCCTGGCTTATTCTCCTCTGGCCCAAGGGGTCTTGACAGGCAAGTTCGGCCCGGATCATCAGTTTGATAAAAAGGATCACCGTACCAAGCTGCGGCTTTTGGACCCGGAGATATGGCCCACAGTTCAAACCGCCTTGGGCGAATTGAAACCCATTGCCGACAAATACGGCGCCGCCCTGGGGCAATTGGCCCTGGCCTGGGTGCTCTCCCATCCCGACAGTTGCGCCATTGCCGGCGCCCGCAATGCCGAACAGGTGCGCGAGAATGCGGCGGCGGCTGAAATTAAGATAGAAGCTGAAGACCTGGAGGAGATGGATCAGATTGGTAAAACAGTGACCGACCGTCTGGATGATGATCCGGTGATGTGGGCTTTTTAATCCCGGACGAAGTTCGCAACGCAGATACCATGAAGGATCAATTTTATAAAAAATTGGGTTGCAACCTTGAAACATACCAATCAAGTATTATATTTGAATAAAGGCTATTCAGGATCACTCCTTCTTACTTGGTAATTGTTGTACTCAATTGTATATTTCTTTTTGTTGTTTTTGATATATGAGTTCGCCTATACCTCAACCAATGGTATCATCCTCCAAAGCCTTAATTATATGTGGACCCCGAAAACCGGGTAATGTGTTACGCTAAAATATAACCGTCCGGAAAGGGGAAGATTTTAAAAAGGAAAAAAGCACCGTAAAGAATTAAAAAGCAAGGTCACGTTGGCGGCGATAAAAGGAAATCAAACCGCCAATGAAATAGCCGCTCAATTTTGGTATCCATGTGAGCCTTGTAAACCGCTGGAAAAAAGAAGCCATAGCGGCTCTTCCATCAACATTTGGCAATAGCAGGGCAAAACAGACAAAAGCAACCGGACTTGAACGAGACCGTCTTTATCAAAAAGTTGGCAAACTCCGGCAGAATATATTGTGGTGAAAACCGGTTGAGATTGGCAGGATGACAAAAATGATGTTCCCCAAACCCGCTCCAGCGGAAGCCGACCCTTCCGACGGGCAGATATTGGAGTGCCTATTCTCAAGGCTTGGCTCCCACTTCCGCTGGTTGCCTAGGCAAATCTGAAAGCAACGCCATGGTACCTGGTTTTGAATATGACCAAAATATAATGACGCTTAAAATAAGTGAAAAACTGTCTTGACGGTGGGGTCCACTTTAATTTCTGGAGTGTAAATCATGGAAATATTGGGTTTAAGCAAAAAGTCTTTCTCTCTGCTTCTGACATTTTTTGGAGCTATATTGATGGCTATACCCTCTCTGATTTATAATAAAATCGGCGCATTATACCCAGTAGCGTTCTTTCTGCCTGGGTCTATTATTTTTTCACTCGGAATAACAGTCCTTATGAAAGGACTATTGAATATTAATATTAGCGGCAAGATACCAATACGAGTATTTGGGAAAGAATGGTCTTTAAATGCTGTAGGTGATATTTTAGTAGTTTTCGGGTTGCTTGCTTTTTTAACCGTAATATCAATAAAAACCGATACGTATAAACGCTACAACAAGTTTAGTGAGTTACAAAAGAAATACGATGAACAAGAAAAAGAGCATAAAAAATTGGAAATAGACCATGAAAAAGGAATGGATTACATTGATATTATTCGCGCAATACATACTGGCAAATTTAGAGATGATAAACCCAAACTTGATATACTTAAGCTTAAGCTTAAATGCTCAGAATCATTAGATCTACAGAAGCCATACTCAATCTGGTTCTCGGATGAGAAAGATAGTGGTAGTGGAGATGGGCCAAAAATTGATACAAAGAATAAAGGCTTGCCAATTAGTACGGAAGAGCGTCGATTTAGCTTACTACAAAAAGAGGGAGTAATAATAGCTAAAGTTAAGTTTGCCGATAACGGTGAAATAGACAGTACTATTTATGTCAATCCAAGACTTATTGCAGAACTATGTGTTAATAATGAAAAGATCAATGAATCGCTTAACCTACCTGATGGATATAGGATTAGCAATAGGGACAGATAGGAACAATTAATCATGATATTCAGAGTACTTGCATTCTACATATTGCTAGGTTTCTTGTCATCACAGTCAGCATATCCATCTGAAATTGACATTGGTAAATTGGTCGGTAATCCTGATCATAAAGATAAGGTCATCGGCCACCTTGATTCTCTTCCTGATGATGAAAATTTAAACGGGTCTCGTTCACAAACGGTTAAAAACTTCATTAGCAAGATTATCCCGATCGGAGTGTCTCCAGATCAGTTGAATAAAGAGCGTCTATATGCCGGATTAGATGTGCTATGTGAGATCAAACCTTGGACGACTGGTAGTGATGAGGAAGATATAAAGATTCAAAATAACATATGGTTTTATGCAAAACGCTTGGGCCTAAGTCCATGGGATGAATTGTTTGCAGTGATCGACTGCGCAGCCGCTAATAAGGTCAATTTTTATTTTGACGACATCCTCCAAACAATACGCTCAATACGCGACACACATTGCATCGATGCAAGACCTATTCCTATAAGTAAAAAAAATATAGAGTTAATATTAAACCATATAAATAAGGTCAGCGATCAAATTTCAAACGGCTTAGAGGGGTCCAAGTCCAGAAGTGTATATCCACTAAGGAACTCTCTCCGGATTGCACTGCTTAACGCATATCTAGGAGTATTGTCATTTAAACAGCGAGATAATGACAAAGATATAGGGCGTGGTTATTTTAAAAAGGCCGCAAAGGCACTTGATGATTGGAACAACATATCTAAACTAAATGATACTAGAAGCGGATGGAGATTGCATTCTGATCTGGAGCTTTTGTCAACAATTTACCATACTATTAGTAGCGATGATGCAGGTGAAAAAACGGAATATTTAAATTGGCTTAGAAACTATGCAGAGAATTGGCCGGAGGTTCAGAATAAAACCGAACCTCGCTACAACATTAACCCAGAGCTTGATATACCTGATTCATATATTGACCCGATCTATATAAACCGTTTACTGCCCGGCGCTGCTGAGACAATCAATGAGGAATGTAACAGATGGCGATTCCGTTCTTATGATACAAGAAAATATGGTGATCATGCATATGACTGCCTCAAAAAAATTACTATCGATGATATTGATGACATACGGGCGCTTGATGACTGTATGAGTAAGTTTATTGCCATGGATTGGGGAATTGCATTTTCCTCAATACCCAGAGACAAAGGGGAAGGAGAAGCGAAGAATGAATTGAAAAGAATAAAAAGACTGCTCGAAAAACTGCGTAATAACGATATTTACAGTTCTAATCATGAAAATATTGAACGTGCCATTGATAACTTAGTAATTATACCCTTAGAAAATCACTATCAGATCGTTGTTACTCAGGGTACCTTCAATACAAATGAATGCGCCCAGCTAGAGCCAGTCTTGAAGGACAAATTCTCTAAAGAAGAATCATATTGTAAACAACCAAAGCAGTACTAATGAGTGAATAGTGTGAGCAGTGATGGTATTCACCTGACATATACTCGCCCTTGGCGAGTCAAGCACTGTACCGAATGTCCGGTGTTGATTTGACGACGATTGACGGAATTGGTGTGGAGACGGCCGCTATCGTGATGAGTGAGTTGGGGACCGATGGATGGCGTTTGGTTCGTTATGGACAACCGTATATGGATGCGGGTGTGGATGCTTATGAAAAGCGTTTTGGTCACCGCCGGTTACTATCGTATACACGGCGCCTAAAAGAAATGGGCTATGAAATCGTACCGTTAGCCGTTTCTAAGGCCAGTAAATGACTTTTTAGTTTCATAAGAGGCTGCTAGCGTTTGCCCAACTGATGGTTTACACCCTTGGCGTAAGATCCCACCAGCGCCGTCAAAAACTCCCAAATCCGGCCCACCGACGAGATGCGCATCTTTTCCGAGGGTGAATGGGGGTTGCGGATATCCGGGCCGAAAGAGATCATCTCCATGTCGTCGTATTGATCGCCGATGACGGCGCATTCGAGCCCCGCATGAATGATGGAGATTTCCGGCGCTTTAGCAAAAAGATTCTCGTAGATCGTTTGGCAACGTGACAAGAGCTCGGCATCGGCGTCGGGCAGCCAGGGCGGGTAATCACCGCCAAAAGTGATATTCCCCCCGGCCAGAGCAACCACCGAGGCGATCCGGGCGCTGAGCAGATCAAGCCTGGAAGCCCGCAAACTGCGCATGCTGTTGAGCGCCGCAAAATGCCGGTGGTCCAGACTCACCCGGGCCACATTGCAGGAGGTCTCCACCACCTCAGGGGCCGGGGGCAACTGCCACATCTTCTGCACGCCGTCCGGCAGCGCCTGCAGCAATTGCACCACCCGCAATGTGTCCGCCGCGTTCAGCATTTCTTTAAAAGAAGATCCGTCCGCCATTTTGTCCCAGGTTAACTGGAAATCGGGATCGGTGTGGGTATGCTCGGTGGCGATATGAGTTCTCAACCGGTTTACCACCTTCTGGAGCTGCTCAGGCTTTCCACCGCTCACCGCCACCACTGCCCCGGCTTCGCGGGGGATGGCGTTTTTAACGGTGCCGCCTTTGATGGTCACCAGCCGTAAATCAGTCTTGGACAACAACGCCGCCAACACGCGAGCCAAGGTTTTGATAGCGTTGGCCCGTTGACGATGAATGTCGATTCCGGAGTGACCGCCGCTCATGCCGCCGACGGCCAAATGAAAAAGGGTCATCTCCTTTTTGAGTGACTCGGGCGTAATTTTCAAACTGATATCAGCATCCCGCCCACTGGCGCAGCCCACGATGAAAACACCCTCCTCTTCCGAATCAATGTTGAGCAGTCGGCGTCCTTGTAAAAATCCGGGTTCAAGGGCCAGGGCGCCGTTCAAACCGGTCTCTTCCTCCACGGTGAAGAGCAGCTCCAGCGGCGGCCGCGGCAGGTTATCCTGTTCGGCCAACACCATCGCCAGGGCCAGGGCGATGCCGTTATCCGCACCCAGGGTGGTATCCTTGGCACGCACCCAATCCCCGTCGAATATCAACTCAATGGGATCAGCGGTAAAATCGTGTCTGGATGCGGGCGTTTTTTCGCAGACCATATCCATGTGCCCCTGAATCACCAGTATCGGGGCGTTGGGAAGAGCGTCGTTGGCGGGTACACGCACAAGCAGGTTTCCCGCCGCGTCTTGGATATGGTCAAAGCCGCCGGCGTCGGCCCACCGGCAAATGGCGCTACGGAGTGCGTTTTCGTTTTTAGGACAGCGGGGAAATTGGTTGATCCAGGCGAAACGGTCTAAAATCGTTCGGGTATCCATTCAACATCCTTATGGCGGAAGTGATATTTACAATCAATGCTTGATTTTCCTTGATATTTATAGCACATTTGTCACGTATGTTGCGTGTGCATTTTTTTGTCATTTTCAAAACAGCCTTTTTTCTCACATTCGGCAGCGCAAATCCAACCCAACCAGAGAGCGCTTGTTATGAAGATTGATTTTTGCGGCGTGGGCGAAGCCTTTGACGAACATCATACCAACACCTCTATTTTGGCAACGTTGCCGGGGCGACCGTTACACCAGGTCCTTCTTGATTGCGGGTTCTCGGCGCCTTCGCCGTTTTGGCGCATATCACCGGATCCTTTGGCGCTGGATGCGGTCTGGATATCCCATTTTCACGGCGACCACTTTTTGGGGCTTCCCCAACTGTTGCTGCGCATGTTTGAAAGCAACCGCCAAAAACCGTTTACGGTGATCGGTCAAAAAGGGGTCCGGGAACTGGTTGTAAACGCCCTGGAACTGGCCTATCCCGGAATTTTACAGAAAATGGCTTTTACCATTGAAGCGGTCGAGGTGAACGCGGGCCAAACCTTTGAAGCAAGCGGTTTTAAAGGCGCCGTGGCTCCCAGCATTCATTCCATACCCTGCCTGGCCCTTCGGTTGGAGAGCGAAAGCGGTTCCGTTTTTTACAGTGGGGACGGACGGCCGTCTGAAGATTCCCGCCGGCTGGCCAAAGGCTGTGATCTGATCATTCAAGAGACCTTTACGATTGATGAACCACTACCCGGCCATGCCGCCATTACCGAGGCCATCGCTTTTGCCAAAAAGGCCGACGCCCGCTATCTGGCTCTGATCCATCTCAATCGAAAGATTCGTTGTGAAAAAACAGATCAGGTCAAGGCGCTTTTAGGCCGCTCCGACGGGTTGGCAACAGTGCTGCCCGAATCGGGCGATACCCTCGATCTGGCTCAAACATAGAATCCTCTCATTGGCTCGAAACGCCTGAAATCGCCTTCCCCATTTTCAATTTTATCAAAACAGGTTACGTTCACGGCGTTTATTTTTGACTGACCATCGAGGGGACCCGATGAAACAAGATTGGATTACCATCGAAAAGGGTTTTTACAAGGCGCATCGCGGCTATCTGGCCACCGGCGACGACATCCATGGGGCGGCGCTGTCCGATGCCGCCATCGAGATCGCCACCGGCCAAAGCGGACAAAAAGAGCTGCGGGGCTTCGGCAAACTGCAAAATCGGCTGATGATCGATCTTTTGGAACTCACCGATGATATTGACATCGTCATCGATTTGGGCGGTGTGTATAAATACCGTTTTGAAGCACCGGATATCAAAGGCGGTAAACTCTTTACCCCCCATGTGGAGGCCACTATCCGTTTTACCCCCACCCGGCCGTGGCAAAAGGTTGAACCCGCTGATTTTGAAGCCGATCTAAAAAAGATTACCTTTTTGAATGACCCGCCGTGGAACCGACCCAAAACAGCATGAGTACCGGAACGAACAATAGCGGGATATCCGCATACGCAGTCTATCTGGTCAGTTTGGGTTGCGCCCGCAATCAGGTGGACAGTGAAGAGGTGCTGGGCCAATTTGTCGCAAGCGGATGGCGCATTGTTGATACGCCTGCCGAAGCGGACGCCATCGTGGTCAACACTTGCAGCTTTATCGAGTCGGCGGCTCAGGAATCCATTGACACCATATTGGTTCTGGCCAAATATAAAACCGAGGGCCACTGCCGCCGCCTGGTGGTAGCCGGCTGTCTACCGCAGCGCTACCAGGATGAATTGGCCGATCTTATGCCCGAAGTGGATGCCTTTATCGGCACCGGCGCTTATTTCCGGGTGATTGAAGCGGCCAACCCGGTTGATCCTAAACCCCTCTGCCTGTGGCCCGATCCCGACGGCCGCGTCATGACCACGCAGGTTCAACCCCGCCAAATCGACACGCCCCATTTGGCCTATCTGAAAATCGCCGAAGGGTGCGACCGCCATTGCACTTACTGTATTATTCCCAAATTGCGGGGCCGTCAAAAGAGCCGTCTAATGGAATCCATTGTGACCGAAGCTCGGCAATTGGCTAAAGCGGGTGCCGGCGAACTCATTTTAGTGGCCCAAGAGACCACCGCCTACGGCAGCGACCTGGGGAAAAAAGTCAACCTGGCCGCCCTTTTAACCCAATTGGCAGATACCCTTCCTGCCACATGGCTGCGGATGCTATACGGCCATCCCGATAGCATCACCGATGATGCGATCACCGTAATGGCTGAACGGTCCAACATCTGCACTTACTTTGATCTGCCCATCCAATACGCCGGTGACACGGTGTTAAAGCGTATGGGCCGTAAATCCACCATGGTGGCCCTGCGGACCCTTTTTGATCGCGTCCGCGCCAAAGCACCGGAAGCGGCTTTGCGCACCACGGTGATCACAGGTTTCCCCGGTGAGACCGATGCCGATTTTGACCAACTGAAACGATTTGTACGAGATGTTCAATTTCATCATTTGGGGGTCTTCACTTACTCCGATGCGGCGGATCTGCCCTCCCACAAACTGCCAAACCCCGTACCGTTTGAGGTGGCGGCCGAACGCCGCGATGAGCTGATGATGATTCAGCAATCCATCTCCCAAAAACAAAATGAAACTTATCTGGGTCAGATCCTGCCGGTCTTGATTGAAAGCGCGCCGGAAGATGGCATGGTCTCAGGACGGACGATGTTCCAGGCCCCTGAGGTGGACGGCGTCGTTGATGTAACGGTTGCTTCAAAAGCACCTTCCATCGGCGCCATTATTCCGGTACGCATCACCGACGCCATGGAGTACGACCTGGTCGGGGAGATGATATGACCGATTTAAAAGCACGCATTATTGCACGGGTAACACCGGATTTGCTGCATATCGAAAAAGCTTTGAACGATCATCTGGGTCCCAAAACCCAACTGGTGGAAAAGGTGGCCGGCCATCTTCTCTTTGCCGGCGGCAAACGGTTGCGGCCGTTATTGATGGTTTTGGGCGCGCGGCTTTGTGGCTACCATGATGACAATATCTTTAGCTATGCCGTTATGGGTGAATATCTCCACGCCGCCACCCTGCTCCACGATGACCTGATTGATGGTGGTGAACTGCGGCGGGGAAAACCCGCCGCCCATAAAGTGTTCGGCCCGGAAATCGCCGTTTTAACCGGTGATTTTCTACTGGCCCGGGCTATCCGAATGGCCGTCCGAACAGCAAAGATCGAAGTGGTTAGAACGATCACCGGCATCACCGAAGCGATGTCCATCGGTGAAATCGACCAGCTGGATCGAATTGGTGACGCCGACCTGACGGAAGATGCTTATATGGAGATCATCCGCCGTAAAACCGCCATCCTTTTTGAGGGTACCTGCCGCTGCGGTGCGTTAATTGCCGAGGCGCCGGCCAACCAGATGGAAGCGTTGACCACCTACGGTTACCATCTCGGAATGGCTTTTCAGATCACCGATGACCTGTTGGATTACACCGCCGGCAGCGCCACCCTGGGAAAAAAGGCCGGAGCCGACCTGCGGGAAGGCAAATTGACATTGCCGCTCATTCGAGCCTTGAAACTGGCCGTCCCAAACGACCGGAAAACCATGTTGGCCGTTATCCACAACCCCGATTTCAGCCTTGCGGATCTGGAACGGCTGGTCAAGATCATGGAACGGCTCGGCACCCTGGAAAGCGCCGGACAAACAGCCCAAAACCACGTTCAGCAGGCGAACACCGCCTTGGCGGTTTTTCCATCCGGCACCCTTAAGGCGCTGCTGACAGATATTGCCGAATATGCATTGATCCGAAAGCTATAAGCACCCTCAATAGGCCCATAAGATCCGGACGTTACAACAAGATGCCTCATTTGATTTTCAAAAAATTGTTTTATATTATCGTCCCATGAACCCATTATTCGTCAAAAAAGAACACCCGTGCCTCCTATGGGCCTTGGCCGTGCTCTTCTTGGTGCTGCTTTCAAACGGTGTTGCCCATGCATATACAGAGACCTATAAAGCCACCGGATGGCAGTCGTTGGCGCAAAACGATTTTGAGGCGGCCCGTTTGGCCGCGCTGGATGATGCCCTTCAAAAAGCGGTGAGTTTGGCGGTGATGGCGCATCATCCGGAAGCATTGACCGGCCCCAAGGCCCAGGTGGTCATGGCCAATGCACTCTACCGCCGCAACGAATTGATTAAACGTTATCGGGTGATCTCCGAGGAAGCGGCCCGGAAGCGTTACCGGGTAACAGTGACGGCGGATATCAGGATTGATCAACTGACCGCCATGTTACAAGTCCCGGACACTTACAAACCATCGTCGACATCTATACGCAAAGAAAAAATCGTGGTCTTTATCCACGAACGCCGATCAGCCCGGTATATATCCGCCAAACCTTTCCTGAACGTTGGCGCTATTTTGGCCGATCAGCTAAAACAGGCGGGGTTCAGTGTTACCTTGCAGCAAACCTCGCCCACAACTTTTGCCATCACCGACGTGTTTATGCAGACGCCCCTTTTCGCCCGTCAGGCGTTGGCTCTGGGCCGTCAACAACAGGCCGATAAAGTGGTGATGGGCATTGCCGCTATGAACGTGACCCGTGGCCGTTTGTCCGCCGCACTGTTTGACGTTGCCAGTGGAGAAGCCGTCGTTGCGATAAAAGCGGACACCTCCGAGGCCGATACAACCACATTGCCGCTGGAATTAGGAACGGAAGCCGCCCGTCAGTTGCTGAAAACGCTCGAATCGGCTCCGCAACAAGGCCAACCAACCGTCGGTCAAGGTATTTTGGTGATGGTGACCACCCATGGAAACCTGCAAAAATCGGTTGCCCTCCGACGGGCTATGAAACAACTGATCGGTGTTGCACAGTTGCAACTGGTGGAGATGTCCGTCGAGGTGACCACGCTCTCTGTTTTGGGGTCGATCAGTGTGCAACGCCTCGTAGAAGAGATTGCCCGGCTGCCCATGACCGCTTCCGTCAAACGCGCACCACAGGGTCCTGGAGGGAATCAGGTCGAAGTGGTCTTATCCCGATATTAATGCCGCATAGGTTCGACGGTGATGTTAAAACGCCTCTCCATCAGCATCCCCAATATCATCACAGTGGCGCGTATCCTGCTGACACCGATCTTCGTGATTTTCCTGGAAAAAGGTCAGTTTGCCCATGCCCTGGCAATCTTTTTCATAGCAGCGGTTTCCGACGGTCTGGATGGTTTTTTGGCCCGGTACTTTAACCAGCGTACCGAGCTTGGGGCCTACTTGGATCCCATCGCCGACAAGCTGCTGTTGACAACGGCGTTTGTTGGCCTTGCATTGTGGGGGCATCTGCCGGTCTGGCTGGGGGTGATCGTCGTCTCCAGGGATGTTATGATCACCATGGGGATCGCCGTACTGACCATCTCCAATACCTCTTTTCGGGTACAGCCGTCGATGCTCAGCAAAATAACCACCTTTGTCCAGCTATTGACTGTTTGCCTGACCCTGCTGTCACCCGGCATGGATCTGCCGCCCAACATGTTAACCATTGCCTTTTGGGTCACCGCCGTCATCACCATTCTTTCGGGCGGGCACTATCTTGTTCAAGGATTGCTAAAGCTGCAAAAGGGGTTGGAACCCAAAAACAGCCGACGTTGATACAAACCCCGGTACGACCAATTTTGCTTGACAGTGATTTGGCACAATGGTAACCAGAATTTTCAATTCAGGAATGTTGAACAAGTCAGTTGTTGACCCAAATCAACACTGCGATCTGACGAAAAGGTTCTCTCCGGAGACCTTTGCAGGAGATCTATTTTTGTTCACGTTCAAGGACGGCGAAAAATGGAACCGGGGGGATATATTGAGCATTTCGAGGATACCATTTTGAGCCGGACGCCGGAATCGGGCCAAAAGGGGGTGGTATGCAAAGGTCTCCTCCGGAAATCCTGAAAATAGGCGCGTAGCTCAGGGGGAGAGCGCTACCTTGACACGGTAGAAGTCGGCAGTTCAAATCTGCCCGTGCCTACCACATCAAAAACAGGGGGGTATGCGATTTTCAGCATAACCCCTTCGTATTTTTATGCGGTCGAAGACAGAATACCACGGGTTTACCCCGAGGATGAATGAGCCAATCCTGCTATGAGTTGGAAGCGACGTAACGAAGGCAGGTCAGACCGCAGGTCTGCAACAGAGTAAGTACCCCGGGCTTGTCCGGGGGAATCTATTTCCGACCGGACTGATCGGCTAAGATTTTATTGCCTTGGCAGGGTGGATTTGGTAGAAAATGGGTCTTTGTAAAAACACTAAGGATTATTTAAGGGACCCGTATGTCCGATAATCAGACGAAAGAAGGAGTGATTGATCAATTGATCGCCTTTTTCGCCTCACTTAAATTAACCATTTTTCTATTTCTGTTATTGGCGGGAACATCAATCCTGGGAACGTTTATTCCCCAAAATGCCGACCCTCGAGCCTATCTGCAGACCTTTGGCGAATTTCTTTTTCGACTGTTTTCCGTTTTCGGTGTTTTTGATATTTACCACTCTTGGTGGTTTCGGCTACTGATTGTTCTTCTAACACTCAATATCATTGTTTGCTCCATTGATCGTCTATCATCGGTTTGGAAAAGAGTTTTTACGGTAAAAAAACGATTTGCCAAGGGTCGCTTTCACAATGCGCCGTCAATTGAATTTATCCTTGAGAGCCATTTTAATGAGTTCAGAAAAGAGGCGGAAGCACTGGTTCACAGCCGCTATCGGCATATGGAGACACGTGTTGAGGAGAAGGAAGCGACCCTTTTCGGTGAACGGTGGCGGTGGACACGACTGGGGGTTTATATCGTCCATTTGAGTGTTGTGTTGTTGCTTCTGGGCAGCCTGGTGGGATCGATTTTCGGGTTTGACGGGTTCGTCCGGATCCCTGAGGGGGAAACTGTTAGTTCGATCCGCTTGAGGAACCGTGCGGAGCCTTTACCACTGCCGTTTCAGTTGAGGTGCGATGATTTTGATGTCCGCTTTTATCCCAATGGCGCGCCGGAAGAATTTCGCTCCGACCTGGTGATTGTCGAAAATGGGCAAGAGACGGTCAAAAAATCGATCATCGTTAATGACCCGCTGCGCTATAAAGGGATCAATATCTTTCAGTCCAGCTATGGTGAAATCAGGGACAATCCCATGATGGGCGGTACCGATAAACCCGATTCCAGTGAAGAGGCGGTTGTCACATCAATTACCGATGCGCTGTTGCAGGTGATGGTCAATGAAACCGGCATGGCCTATCAGGTGCCGGTGAAGCTGGGTGAGCCGGTAAAATTACCGGCCAACCTGGGGCAATTTACCTACACCGGTTTGATTCCCCACGCCAAGTTCGGCGGTCATGATATCGGCGAGGCGTTGACGGGTATTTTGACCCGTACCGGCGACGAGCCCGAGGAGGTGCTGTTATCGATCCGGTTCGCCAGTTTTGACAAAATGCGAGGGGGTAAACTCTTTATCACTGTGCTGGCGCCCAATGCGGAAACCCTGGCGGGAGAGGATATCCATTCTTATACAGAAACCGCCGGGGCTGATGAAAGGAGCTACTGGACAGGTTTGGAAGTGACCCGGGACCCGGGGGTGCCATTGGTTTATCTGGGCTTTTGTCTGATGATCGCCGGCTGTTTTGCCGCTTTTTTTATGCCCCATGAGCAAGTGATGGTGACTGTTGCCAAGCGGGGTCAAAAAAGTGCGGTCACCGTGGCGGCAACCGCCTATCGCAACCGCATCTCCATGCAGCAAAAGGTAAGGCGCTTGGCATTACAATTGGGGGCCGAAGATACCGAATGATAAGCAACATGAAAGTTGAATTGCTTTTTGAGCCCTATTCTGCGAACCCTTCAACAACCGTCATGGCCGGCTGAATGATTCCGGCGCTATCTAGGAGAGCCTTATGCTAAGCTCTAAAATATTGTCCGTGGTGACATTCCTCTACGGGTTGGCCGCGTTTTTATATATCGTGGCCTGGGTTTTTAAAAAACCTTCACTGCGGCGGTTTGCCTTGGGCGCGGCTGTCCTCGGCTTTTTAGGCAACCTTGCCGGGGTGATAGTAAGATGGGTGGAATCTTACCAGCTCGGAATCGGGCATGCGCCGCTATCCAACCTTTATGAGTCGCTGGTTTTTTTCGCCTTGACCACAACGTTGATTTATCTGCTTTTAGAGAAAAAATATAAAAACTGGACCATTGGCGCATTTGCCATGCCCTTGGCATTTTTAGCCTTGGCCTACGCGTCCTTGTCACCGAACATCAGTGACCGCATCCAGCCGCTGATCCCGGCGCTAAAAAGCAATTGGCTCATTGCCCATGTGATCGCCTGTTTTATCGGCTATGCCGCCTTTGCCATCGCTTTTGGTTTGAGCACCATGTATCTGATCAAAAAGCGCAGCCCCAATGCCAAGGCGGGTCTGGCTGCCAATATGCCCTCCGTGGGGGTGCTGGATGAACTGACCCACCGAATGGTGATGCTGGGATTTCTTTTTCTGACGACGGGAATCATCACCGGTTCCGTGTGGGCCAATTCAGCTTGGGGTCGTTACTGGGGTTGGGACCCCAAGGAGACCTGGTCGCTGATCACCTGGTTTGTCTACGCCACTTTGCTTCACGCTCGGCTGATGCGGGGCTGGCAGGGACGTAGAATCGCCTATCTTTCCATTGTGGGGTTTATGGCGGTGCTATTCACCTATTTCGGGGTCAATTATTTGCCGGGGCTTCACAGCTACGGGGCATCGTAAAGCAATTGAAATCATGGTTTTCTAAAAGTTGGGTGTCGTTTTATTTGGAGAGCGCGTCAAGAGGTTCTGCAGCCTTTGGAGAGGCCGTTTTTGCTTGACAATCAAGGCCTTTTTGCATACAAAAACAGCGTTTTGACCAGTATGCCGGTTGATACGATTCAACCCGGATGTTGCATGAAATTTTACCAACTGTTATCCATGTCAAAACACCCAAACGGTGTTTGGGAAATAACCGTAAACATATGGTAACAAGCTGAAATATCAAATATAAGATGATTTATTAAAAAGTCTCCATCCGGCGGCTTTACTATCGGCATGAAGACTCATAATGCGTGTGGCCCACGGCCTCAACTTTTTAATGCTAGCGTCTGTATGGGCAGCGTGACAGTAGTTGAGCATCACCAACATTGGGAGAAGGCACTTCATGAGCGGATCGGAAGAAAAATTCATACAAATTGACGCCACCGAAGCGGCGGATGTCAGGGAAAAGGGGAGTGGCGCAACCATTACCCTCTTTTTTTTGTTGGGGATAATTGCCAGCATGCTGGTGGGGTGGGTGGTCTTCCCCAAACTGCTCTACTCTCAGAAGGAGCAGCCCTTTGGTTTTAACCATGTGGTCCATCAGGCCGAAGTGGAAGAGGGTTGCCAGAGTTGCCACTTCTTCCGCACCGATGGTTCTTTCTCAGGTATCCCCAGGTTAGATGCGTGCCTCGAGTGTCACTCGGAAATTTTGGGTCAATCAGAAGAAGAGGCGTACTTTTACAAGGAGTATGTACAAAAAAACCGTGAGGTCCCCTGGCTGGTCTATTCACGACAGCCCGATTGCGTCTTCTTTTCACACGCGGCCCACGTAATGGGCGGTAAGATGGATTGTGTTACCTGCCACGGCCATATCGGTGAATCGGAAGAGTCACCCATCTACGAAGAGAATCGCATCACCGGCTACAGCCGCAATATTTGGGGCCGTAATATCGCCGGCATGAAAAAAAACACGTGGGATCGGATGAAAATGGATGACTGCGCCGCTTGCCATAAGGAGGGACAGGTCAAACAAACCAGCGTGCAGACACGAAAAGGCGGCTGTTTTAAGTGCCATAAATAGCTGTTAAACCGTTGATCTTCTCCTGGTTGGGCGGTGTGCCAAAAACAGGTGTAAATACCATCTCAGGGGATTGATTTATAAACAAAGGTATTTCGCATGAACATGAACCGTAGACGTTTTCTGGCTTTTTCGGTGGGTGGTACCGTTGGCTCGGCATTGACGCCGCTCCCCTGGAAGTTGACCGATGACCTTTCTATCTGGTCGCAAATGTGGCCCTGGATGCCGGTTCCGCCGGATGGGGAAAAGCAGACGGTTACATCGGCCTGTACCTTGTGCCCCGGAGGGTGTGGCATATCGGTTCGTAAAGTCGACGACCGCGCCATTAAGATTGAAGGGCTTGAAGGGCATCCGGTTAATGATGGTGGAATCTGTGCCCTTGGGTTGGCGGGATTACAGCTTCTTTACGGCCCATCCCGAATCAAAGGGCCCATGGCACGGACCGGAGAGCGCGGGGCCGGAGAGTGGCAATTGATCTCATGGAATGCGGCGTTGGACCAGATGGCAGAAAAGTTGAGCGAACTGGATGGTACCGGCTATCCGGAAGCGTTGGCTGCAATTTCCGGACGTGCCACAGGCGTTACGGCCGCATTGCTGAAACGTTTTGTAAACGCCTTCGGCTCCAACGGATTTTATACCGAACCAACCGCCTTTGACAGTTATGCCGAAACGGTTGCCATCATGGACGGAACGACGGGATCGGTGGGATTTGATGTTAAAAATGCAGATTTATTAATCAGCTTCGGTAGCGGCTTTTTGGATGGTTGGGGCTCACCGGTGCATATGTTTCAGGCCAACAGCGAGTGGCGGGAAAAGGGCGGTAAAACCATCCAAATTGAACCGCGCCTCTCCAACACGGCGGCCAAGGCCGATCAGTGGGTGGCGGTCAATCCCGGAACGGAAGTGACATTGGCTTTGGGTATCGCCCATTTGCTGATGAGTGACCGGATGGTTGCCGATGCCGCCTTTAGCGGTTTCGGCCAATGGAAGGCGATGGTGATGGCCGCTTACGCGCCGGACAAGGTGGCGGCTGAAACCGGTGTTGCAGCAGAAACCATTGCGGATCTGGCCAGGGCTTTTGCCAATGCCCGCAAGCCGTTGGCCATTTGCGGCCGCGGACAAGGCCGGACACCTGTTCGCACACAAGAGGCCATGGCGGTACACGCCCTGAACCATTTGGCCGGAAATGTCAATCAAACCGGCGGGGTGATGCTTAAACCGGCTGTTGATTATACTTGGCCTCAGGTTCAGGGAGAGATGGCAGAAAAACCGGAGCCGTTGAATCGCCGGTGGGGCGCCGAGCAGCCGTTGGAGGTGTTGCTGCTTGCAGGAAGCAACCCCCTTTATACCCAAAGAGACAGTGAAAATGTTACAGCCGCGCTGGATAAGGCGGGTCTGATTGTCAGCTTTTCCAGTTATATGGATGAAACCACCCGGTTTGCCGATCTGATTCTGCCGAACCACACCTATCTGGAAGGGTATGACGATGTAGTGGCCGGAGGGGGGGTTGCCCAGTCTGTCGTGGGTTTGGCCCGGCCTGTGGTTACGCCACTTTACAATACCAAGGCGACCGGTGACGTGATGATCGCGTTGGCTCAAAAGATGGGTGACCCCATCGCCGAAGCGTTTGCGTGGAACAATTATCAGGCATGCCTTGAGCAGACCTACGGATACCGTTGGAATAGATTGCTTGATGAAGGGTTTGTCTCTTTTCATTCCGGCGCGTCAGGGCCAATAGCGGAGCAGGGGGACGTTATCTCAAATGAGGAATTATTTTTACCGCCCAAGTCGCCTGCGACGGATACAAAGGATTTTCCATTAACCCTTATTCCTTACGACACGCTGCGGTTGGCCAACGGTGTCATTGGGACACCGCCGTTTTTAACCAAGATTGCGTCACCGGACGTTCTGGATGGAAACACCCAGCTTGTTGAAATGAATCCCGAAACCGCAAAATCAATGGGTTTAAAAGAGGGGCGGAAAGCCAAACTCACCACCACGGTGGGCGAGGCGGAGGTTCAGGTGACGTTATTTGACGGCCTCCAGCCGGGCTTGGTGGCAATGCCTACGGGGCTGGGGCATTGGGCCTTTGATTCATTTTTGGCCCATAAAGGGGTAAATATCAACCGGTTGATGGCTGTCGTGGAAGACCCGGTCTCCGGAATGGATACGGCTTGGAGTGTTCCCGCAAAATTGACGGTTGTATAAATGTCCATCATGATCCGGATGAGACAACGACGCATGAAGACCGGGAATGCAGTATCGCTGGGAACGGTCTGCGCATAAAGAGGATACGAGATGTTGATGAAACAGACACACGCAAACAAATACGGTATGGTCATTGATCTGGACAAATGTACCGGATGCGGCTCTTGTATGGTGGCGTGCATGGCCGAAAACAACGTGCCCTTCAAGGAAGACGAAAGCGATCCGCTGTTGAGTATCACCTGGATGCGGATTTTTAAAATGTCGAATGGGAAATCGTATCCTGATACGGATGTCTGCTATCTGCCGCGACCTTGCCAGCATTGTGCGGGTGAACATGAAGGACACTCGCCGTGCGTGTCGGTCTGTCCGGCTACAGCCACCGATTATGATATTTCCACCGGTATTGTCAGCCAGATTTATACCCGCTGTTTTGGTTGCCGCTACTGCATGGGGGCCTGTCCGTATCACGCCCGTTACTTTAACTGGTGGGATCCGGTATGGCCGGCGGAGATGGAAAAGTATTTGAATCCCGATGTCTCTCCGCGAATGCGGGGGGTGGTGGAAAAGTGCAGTTTCTGTTTTCATCGCAGACAGCGGGCTATGGATAAAGCCATAGTCCAAGGCCGCCGGGAACTTGAAGAAGATGAATACCAGACCGCCTGCGCCCAGGCCTGCCCGGCGGACGCCATTACCTTTGGTGACCTGAATAACCCGCACCACAAGGTGTATCAATTGGCGAAGCCGGATATGGCCCATCACGGAAAACCCCGAAACCCCAATGCGTTCAGGCTGCTGGAAAGGCTGTACACCAATACCAAGGTCTACTATCTTTCCAGCCGGGCCTGGGTTAGAAGGATGGGCGATAATTACCTGAAACACGAGCAACCGGGTGAAGCCGCGCCTAAAGCGGATGCGCATCATGGGTAACGCATTTCATCATGACATTTCAGAATATTGTAAGTTGGAAGTTGGTTCTATTCAACCATACGAGGTAATATAATATGGATTCAGCCCTGATCCCCGAAGGGGTGCAACGCTGTTCATTCGGAAAATTTTTATTGGGTCTGGCCATCGCCGGGGCGGTGCTGGCGTGGGGTGTATACGCCATGCTGCTCTGCTGGATCAAGGGGCTCAACCAGACCAACATGAACGACTATTACGGGTTCGCGCTTTGGATCTGGGCTGACTTGGCCGTGATTGCACTGGGCGGCGGCGCCTTTTTCAGCGGTCTGCTCAAATATATTTTCGGCAAAGATGAGTTGAAGAACATTATTAACTACGCGGTTTTGATCGGTTTTATCTGCTACAGTTCGGCCCTGTTGATCCTGGCCATCGATGTGGGGCAGCCGCTGAGAAGCTGGTTTATCTTCTGGCATGCCAATGTTCACTCCATGCTGACCGAGGTGGCCTTTTGCCTCTCCTGTTATTTCGCTGTGTTAACTATTGAATATGTGCCCTTGATCCTGGAAAATCGCCGGTTGGATAAAATCCCGTTTATTCACAATTTGAGCCACAATATGCACCACATTATGGCGATCTTTGCCGCCACCGGGGCGTTTTTATCCTTTTTCCATCAAGGTTCACTGGGCGGTGTGGCCGGTGTGCTGTACGGACGTCCATTTGCCTTTAGAGAGCATATTCTTGTTTGGCCTTACACGTTTTTCCTTTTTACCTGGTCAGCGGCGGCCTTCGGCCCCTGTTTTACGCTGCTTATCACCTGGATCACGGAAAAGGCGTCGGGCAAACAGTTGGTCAAGGAGAACGTGAAACAGCTCTTTGCGAAAATATCCGGCTGGATGATTACCACTTACATTGTTGCCAAAATTATCGATACGATATACTGGGCCGCGGTTTCCGTACCGGAAGCGGGTCAGTCCGTTTCACAGTTTTACTCGAATAACGGGTTTTACGGTTTTTGGATTCTTATTTTGGAATTGGTTATCTGTGGTGTGATTCCGGGGTTGATGCTCATTATCCCCAAATTCAGAAATAACCCCACTACCCGTCTCATCGCCATCATTTTGGGTGTGATCGGGGTTTCGCTAAACCGTTGGGTGATGGTCCTGCAAGTCATGGCCGTACCCATTCTGCCTTTTGATAGCTGGGCGCTCTATTATCCAAGCTGGCAGGAGGTGGCCACCACCATTTTACCCGTGGCGTACGGGGTTATTTTCATCATGATCTCTTACCGCTATTTGCCGGTTTTTCCACAGGAGGCCGAACTGAATCCCATTGAACCGGAAGTCGATGAAGCGGCAACTCCGGCAGAAGCAGAGATCGATGAAACCCCCTCCGATGGTGCGGAGGAAGAGACAGCTCCGGCGGGTGACATGACGCCGACACAAGCACAAGCCTGAAGCCGTGCATGATCCAAAGACAAGAGCGTAAGGAGAAGGAGATATGTTTCCATTTAATTTTGAGTGGGTGTGGGATATGGGCCATATGGTGTTTCATGGCGGTTTGTGGTATGCGCTCTCCATTTTGGGGATGGGCATAACCTATTGCGTGATCAAGGCGGTACTGGATACTGTAGGAAAAGACGATCGTCATCACGCCGGCCATTAGGCGGCGCCTTTTCGACATCATGCTAAAACGTTTGTTCCGCCTCAGGCGCCGGACAGACGTTTTTGTTTATTGCGAAGCGGAAGTTTTGTCAGGAAGATAGCGTGGATCGAATCATCATCGAAGGCGGAGAACGTTTAACCGGAACGGTGGCCGTGAGCGGCGCCAAAAACGCGGCCCTGCCCATGTTGGCCGCCGCGCTGCTCAGCGATGAGCCGGTACGGTTACGCAACGTTCCCAACTTGCAAGATATTGTCAGCATGAAAAAGCTGATCGAGCAACTGGGCGCGCTGGTGGAAAGCGATGGAGATCAGGTGACGGTCACGGCCCGTAGCCTGGACCAACATGAGGCCCCCTACGATCTGGTGCGTAAAATGCGCGCCTCGGTGCTCGTTCTGGGGCCGATGGTGGCCCGTTTAAAGCGGGCCCGGGTCTCCTTGCCCGGCGGTTGCGCCATCGGGGCCCGGCCCATTGATCTTCATCTGACCGGCCTGGAGCGGTTGGGGGCGACCAACACGTTGACTCAAGGCTATGTGGATGTGGAAGCGGATCACCTTACAGGGTCGGTAATCAATTTTGATACGGTCACCGTTACCGGCACGGAGAATGTGATGATGGCCGCCACTTTAGCCCGGGGGATTACGGTTTTGCAGAATGCCGCCAGGGAGCCGGAGGTGACCGCATTGGCCGAAATGCTCAACGCCATGGGCGCCAGGATCGCCGGGATGGGAACAGCCATTGTGACCATTGAAGGCGTTGAATCACTGGGCGGTACCACCGTGGATGTTATTGCCGATCGGATCGAGACAGGCACCTATATGGTGGCCGCCGCACTGACCCAAGGCGATGTTGAACTGACCCGTTGCAGACCGGATCATCTCGATGCGGTGATTGACAAACTGCGTTTGACCGGGACATCGGTGGATGTTGATGGCGACCGCATTCGGGTGCGGGGACCTAAAGAGATTACCAGTATCGATATCACGACCATGCCCTATCCGGGCTTCCCCACCGATATGCAGGCCCAGTTTATGGTTTTGATGTCGCTGGCGATGGGATCAAGCCTGATTGCGGAGACCATTTTTGAAAACCGCATGATCCATGTTGGAGAGTTGAAGCGGATGGGCGCCGATATCACTGTTACCAACAATCAGGCTGTGGTACGGGGGGTGGCCAAGCTGTCCGGCGCACCGGTGATGGCGTCGGATTTAAGGGCCAGCGCCAGCCTGATTCTGGCCGGATTGATGGCCGAAGGTACAACCCTTGTACGCCGAATTTATCATCTGGATCGGGGTTATGAATGTTTGGACACCAAGCTGGCGATGCTTGGCGCCCATATCCGGCGGGAGCCCGATGTTTCCGATGACGGGCCGTAAACCATATTTTTATCGCCCCCTTGCAGGTGCTCTATCGGGGCAGATAGGGGGCATCCTGCTTGGCCGCTTTTTCCCCGGATATTTATGGTATCTTATTGCCGCCACACTTGTTGTAACAGTCGGTATACTCTTTTGTATCCGCCAAAGACGCTCTTCCCTTTGGCTTCCGATGGCGCTGATGATGCTTGCCGGCTGGATCAGCATTCAGCCCGTAGTGGCGCCGGAGTTGCCTATCAGCCATATCTCCCACTATGCCGATGGTAACACCCATACCCTCACCGGTCTGATCGTTTCGGAACCAAAACACCTGACCAAAAGGGTGCGGATGAAGGTGAAGGTGGAACGCATTCATTCGCTGGATGGGTTCACACCGGCTTCCGGGTATTTACGTCTCACAACCGGCGTTCCGCCGGCCGGTCGTTTGCGACGCGGTGACCGGATCCGGTTTAGCGGCCGTTTAAAACCGGTCCATGGTTTTACCAATCCCAATGGGTTTGACTATCGACGCTATTTGATGTTCCAGGGAATTCACTGCCGTTTATGGAGTGCAGCAGGTCAAGTAAAAGTAGTCGAGCCGGGTGTTCAAAAGGGCTTTTGGCGGGCGGTGGATCAGTTGCGTGAAAAGGTCGGCCGGCGGCTGGATGAAACCGCTTCAGAAGGGTCCGGTACGATCTTAAAGGCGCTTATTATCGGTGATCGCAGCGGGATGGATTGGAAATTACGGCGAATTTTCGCCCGCTGTGGCGTCGCTCATATATTGGCGATCTCCGGGCTGCACGTGGCCATAGTGGCCATCGTTATTTTCTTGCCGCTTTTCCGGTTGCTGGGTTTTTTCCCGCCCTTGCTGCGCAAAGGCGCAGTGATGAAAACAGCAGCGCTTTTTACCATTCCAGTAGTCGTGGTCTATGGCATCATGACGGGGCTGTCCCCCTCCACCCAGCGGGCTGTGTTGATGGTATCGGTTTTTCTGTTGGCCCTTCTCGTTGACCGTTGGCAAGAGCCGTTTAATACCCTTGCCGTTGCAGCTTTGGTGATGTTGGCCATTGATCCGGCCGCTCTGTTTGCTGTGGCCTTCCAGCTTTCCTTTGCGGCTGTGGCTGTTATTTTCTGGGGCGAGCGGTTATGGACGCAATTAAAAACCACCACGGCCATTCCCGAAGAAAACCGTCTGCATCGTTATGGTTGGGGGCTTTTGAGGGTATCGGTGTTTGCCTATGTAGGAACGTTCCCTTTGGCGGCCCACTATTTTAACGAAGTTTCCCTGATTGCCGTCGCTGTTAACGCGTTGGCGGTGCCGATCATCGGTTACGGTATTGTCCCATTGGGCCTGTCGGGGTTGGGCCTCTACCTGTTTTCAGATGCAGCAGCATCTTGGGTGTGGGGTACAACCGGCAGGTTCCTGGAGATGATTCTAAAAGCATTAACTGCTTTGGCCAACCTTGAATTTTCCGCCACCTTTCTTGTAACCCCCAACTGGCTGGAAATCGGACTTTACTACGCATTACTCATCAGCGGCAGCCTTTTGTCTGTAAACGCTCTTTTGGCGCTGAGGGGACGCAATGAGTCGCTAAACAGGAATGTAAAACGGTATCAATATGTTTTTATAGCAGCCCTTGCGCTAAGCGTGGTTGATGGCGGCTACTGGTATTACCAGCGTCATTTGCGGAGTACAATGCGCGCCACCATCCTGGATGTGGGCAACGGCAGCGCCAATCTCGTGGAGCTTCCCCAAGGCAAGGTGATGCTTATCGACGGCGGCGGTTTTACCGACAGCACCATATTTGACGTGGGCCGTTCCGTTGTGGCGCCGGCGCTTTGGGCCAAGAAAATCAACCGGATCGACTATCTGGTGCTGAGTCATCCCAATAGTGATCATTTAAACGGCCTGCTGTTTATCGCCCGGCACTTTCATATCGGTGAGGTTTGGCAGACCGGCCTGGGAACCGACACCCAGGGGTTTCTTCAGTTCCGGCAGATTCTTTCGCATCGGAATTTAACGACGCCGGCATGGATTGACTTGCCTAAAACCAAACACATCAACCATGTGACGGTTGATATTTTGTGGCCGCCCGCAAAACAGGGTACACCTGTCAAATGGCCTGATATCAACAACCAGTCATTGGTATTAAAATTAACCCATGGGCGCCATTCCATTCTGTTTCCCGGAGACGTTGAACGACCCGTCGAAATGGCGTTGATTCGTCTCCATAAAACAAAGTTGAGCAGCACCTTTTTAGTGGCGCCCCACCACGGTAGCCGTACCAGCAGTAGCCAACTGTTTCTCGAGGCGGTCTCGCCCCGGGCGGTGATTGTCTCATCGGCGCCCTGGGGACGTTATCCCTTCCCGCATCCGGTCGTCCGCGAACGCTATCGGCGTTTGGGCCTCACGGTTTTGGGAACCGCACAGCAAGGGGCTGTGACCATCGACTTCAAAAAGAACGGATTTCTTGTTAAAACGGAAAAAACGCCGTCGACCTGATGGCAACGCTCCAATAAATGGAATGGTCCGGAATGTCATTCCAACCTCCATGGCCGTAAACAGCCACAACGAACGATGAAAGTCTTTCTTTTTGTACATGCTTGGCAAGACTTTTCATATAAACCGTTGATATGGTTCTGAATCAAATTCTACCAATAGGTGGAGTACTTCATGGAGGGACGGCTGACCGACGGAGCCAATCTGCAAAAGTTTGCGAAAGGTTTACGGATAATCGGGTTAATTGTTCACCACAAAAGTGACTTTGCAATTTACACGATACTTGGTGACCTTGTTATCTTCAACGATTGCCTGGACACCTTCGGCATAAACGTGCTTGATATTTTTCACCGTTTTGGCCGCTTCGGCAACACCCGAACTGATGGCGCTTTCAATGGAATCCCCTTCCGCGATCACCTCAATGACTTTGGCAACAGACATTTTCCCCTCCTCCTTTGCAGTGACAAGTAAACGGAATGCTCCGGTTCCCGGGCAAAGGTAACATTGAATCCATCTTTGTCAAGGTGGTCGCCTTTCGTCCTGACAAAGCGTCATTCATGAGGCCCATCAATCTTTTCAAACTGTTTTTGACCCCTGTTTTTCCGCACCTCGGAGGCCTTGAAAATACGGCCGCTCATGGCGATATAAACCCCCGGCGAAAGGCTTTGCAAAGCGCCCAAAGCGCACCCGACATTAAAAGAGGCGTCGCTTCGCTTAAACAGGTACGGATGCATGGCGCCGGTCAGCACAATCACCTTCTCTTCACTCACCCCTTCCAGGGCTTGGGCCGTGAGGCTCATGCTGTCGGTTCCATGAGTAATCAGGATCAAGGAGGCGGCTTCAGCAGCCACTTTCGCCCGAATTTTTCTTCGGTCTTCAGCGGTCAGATGAATGCTGTCCTTCCGGCAAATTTCGGTGACGGTGTAGGTGAGGTTGACTTTAGCGGTCTCTAAAATTTCGCCGACCCTGGGTTCACCCACCTCATAGTGGCTGTAATCGTCAAAATACACCTTATCGATGGTGCCGCCGGTGGTGAATATTTTAATTTTCATTCGTCCGTCCTAAGGTTGAAACCACCGTCTGTAAGACGGTCATCTTTCAGATAGCAGTATGTATGTAGATACGGATCACCACCGGCTAAAGCCGGTGGTTTCGCCCAGTCGGCGGAAACAACCACCCCATAAATGGGATGGCCTTCCCACCGGTCATTACAATAACGTTGACGCACCACAAACCCATCGTCTTAAGACAATGGTAATTTAGTGGCTGCCGACATTTTCGGGTCCGTAATCGATATGTTTCTTGCTAGAGTCCGGAACAGTGACCGCCATACAACCTCGTTTGATGGATTTCAATCGGCTTCATCTTGCCTCAAACAGGGTTTGAAAGCAACCATCTTGCTTGAAAAATCACCGCTCTTTGGCCTATAAACCTGTCATGGAGGTAAATGACGCCAAATGGATGGAGATAGCGCTGGTGCAGGCCCAAAAAGCCTTTGCAATGGCAGAGGTGCCCATCGGCGCGGTGCTGATCGACCTCAACGAACGCCGGCGCGCCACCGCCTGTAATCAAGTGATCACCCGAAACGATGCCACGGCCCATGCCGAGATTCTGGCTTTGCGCCAGGCGAGTCAAATCACAGGCAACTACCGGTTGTTAGAGAGTACCCTCTATGTTACCGTTGAGCCTTGTGTCATGTGTATGGGCGCGTTGCTCCACGCCCGCGTTAAAAGGGTGGTGTTTGGCGCCCGGGACCCCAAATGGGGCGCGGCCGGGTCGTTGTACCATTTTGGCCGGGATGGCCGTTTTAATCACACCATTGAGGTGACCGGCGGGATTCTGGAAGAACCCTGCAAGGCATTGATGCAGACATTTTTTAAAGAGCGGAGGAAAAGGTAGTGGCGAATATTATCATCATTGGCACCCAGTGGGGCGATGAAGGCAAAGGTAAAATAGTCGATCTTTTGGCGCATCAGGCCGATATCGTCGCCCGCTTTCAGGGAGGCAACAATGCCGGCCATACGATGGTGGTGGGGGGCGAACAGTTTATCAGCCACCTGGTGCCGTCGGGGATTCTACAAGGCAAAACCTGCCTGATGGGCAACGGCATGGTGGTGGACCCGGAAGTGCTGTTAAAAGAGATCGACTATTTGGCCGAACGCGACATCGCCACAGGCCCCGGCAATCTTCGTCTCAGTGAGCGCGCCCATTTGATCATGCCCTACCATAAGGCCCTGGATCATGCACGGGAGGCGGCCAAGGGCGACGCCAAAATCGGCACCACTGGCCGTGGAATCGGCCCTTGCTACGAAGATAAAGCGGCCCGGTGCGGTATCCGCGCCGTGGATCTGTTAAATCCGGAACTGCTGGGACAAAAAGTACGCGACGCACTGGTGGAAAAAAATGTGTTATTACGGCACTTAAACGCCTCACCCATCGACGCCGCGACCGTTTTGGAACAATGCGTACATCTCGCCCGGCGGCTAAAACCCTATATCAATAATATTTCCATTGAACTGGAGACGGCGATCAACAACGGCCGTTCCATCCTCTTTGAAGGGGCCCAGGGCACGCATCTTGATATTGATCATGGCACTTTTCCCTTTGTCACCTCCTCCAGCACCGTTTCAGCCAATGCCTGTTCCGGCGCCGGGTTGGGACCCACGGCCATCGACGGCGTGGTGGGCGTTACCAAAGCGTACACCACCCGCGTGGGCGCCGGCCCGTTTCCCACGGAGCTTTTTGATGAGACGGGCGACCGGATTCAGAAGATCGGCGCGGAATTCGGCGCCACCACCGGCCGCCGCCGTCGCTGTGGCTGGCTCGACATGGTGGTTCTCAAAAATGCCGTTCGGCTCAACGGTCTCACCGGTCTGGCCGTGACAAAACTGGATGTCTTGGGTGGGCTCAAAGAGGTGAAGATCTGTACCGGCTATCAATATCAGGGCGACGTGCGCACCGACTTTCCCGCCGATCTGACGATCCTGGAACAATGCGATCCGGTTTACAAAACCCTCCCCGGCTGGGAAGAGGATATTTCTACGGTCCGCCGAAAGGAGGATCTGCCCCAAAACACCGTAAACTATTTGGCGGAAATTGAAGCATTGGCGAATACACCCATCGACATGATCTCAGTTGGGCCGGGCCGTGATGAAACAATGATCGTCAACAACCCCTTTGGCGGTTGACAACAGTCGGGCAGACGTTTACAAAGCGGTTTGTCCTTTTGTGTCGGGACGTGGCTCAGTCTGGTAGAGCACAGCGTTCGGGACGCTGGGGTCGCAGGTTCAAATCCTGCCGTCCCGACCATCATTCCTAACTAATATCAACAGCTTAAATACTCTCATCTCGTTCGGTATCCGTTCAGGGGCGGAAGCCTCACGGAACGTCATCTGTAGATTTGTTGGCTTAAAGGTGGCGGAAACCTCGGCGACCTCTCCCCTTCTTCTTTTTCAGTTAAAAAATACAAGTCCAAAAAGCAACCGTCGAGAAATAACTCTATGGGTCCTTTGTAGGGCTTGGGCTTTGGCGGTTACGCAAGCCCCAAAAAATACGCGCATTTTAAATCTGAAATGGAACGGAAAAATGGAATTTCCATCACTGGTGGCGACTGTATGACCGTTGTCAATATCAAAGAGATATCGAAAAAAAGGGCCGACCGGATGACACCCCCCCCGCCAGAACCGCCGGAGATCGATATAAAATTTGTGCGTGACTGCTACAACGCCAATGAACTGGGAGACGGTATCCTTTTCGCGACGATCCACAAAGGCCGTCATCTGTACAACGCAGATTCGGGGGCCTGGTTGCAATGGACAAGCCACCACTGGCAATCGTGCCGGGTGGAGGTGGTTCAGGCGGCCATGGAGGCGGTCAATGAACAGTACATGCGCATATTGGATGAAAAAATCCCGGGACAGCGGGATGATGAAAATGCTGAAAAATACAAAGATCGGATAGATGCAATAAAACGCTATAAAGCCGGCGTCCGGAAGCGTATCAGAGGTCTACGATCTCGCTATCGGCGTAGCAACTCCCTCAAATTCGCCACATCGAACACTGTTGCCGATCTATCCGTTGTAGATGATCAACTGGATCAGGACCCCTGGGTCTTTGCCTGCAAAAACGGCGTGATCGACCTGCGTACCGGTGAGTTGTTGCCCGGCCGCCAGGATCAATTTATCACCCGCGCCACGGACGTTGAATATCGCGGAATCGAGGATACAAACGACGAATGGGATCGGTTTGTTTTTGAGGTGACCGGCGAGAAAAAAGAGGTCGCCGATTTTATCCGCCGATTTTACGGCTACACTGCCATCGGCCATTGTCGGGAGAAAATCTTCCTGATCCTCAACGGCCGGGGGTGGAACGGCAAAGGGCTCATGGTCGAAACGCTCAACGAGGCCATGGGCGCCTACTCGGTCCCCATTGTCGCCGAGATGCTCCTGGATCAACGCGGCCGCAGTGCAGAATCACCGTCTCCGGCGCTGGCCGAGCTCAAGGGTCGCCGCCTGGCCTACGCTTCGGAAACCGACGACGGGGCCCGGTTTTCGGCGTCCCGGGTCAAATGGCTCTCCGGGGGCGACACCATCCGGGCCCGTTATCCCTACGCCAAGGAGCCGGTCTATTTCCCGCCGACACATACCCTGGTGCTGTTGACCAACTCGATTCCCTACGCCTCGGCCAGCGATTACGCGTTCTGGGAGCGGGCAAAAATCGTAGATTTTCCATTCTCTTTCATCGAGTCGCCGGTGGAAGATTACGAGCGGCCCATTGACAAGCTACTGCCGGACAGGCTGCAAAAAAACCTCTCCGGCATCCTCTCCTGGATCGTCCGCGGCGCCGTAGAGTACCAGCAGGCAGGCCTGGCGCCGCCGGAATCGGTACTGGCCGCCACGCGGGATCAGCGGGAGGATGAAGACACGTTCCAGATCTGGATCGATGAATGTTGCGATACGTCAAACCCGCTGTCACGGACCGCCCTGGCCAAGCTCTACGAAAATTTTGTCGAGTGGTGGAAAAAGAATATCAATAAACGGCCGCCGGGCCGCCGAAAATGGTCCAAGACAATGAAATTAAAGGGTTTTGAGAGCGAGAAAATCGGTGTGTACTACTTTCACGGCATCGAATTGCAACCCGAATCCTCCGTTTGGGAAACGGAGTAACGGACAAAAAGACATTGTTTTGAAAACCCCCCATGGGGGTTTATAAAAAAAAGTAATGCACTTTATATATAAGTCAATAAGTCCATTTAGTCCATATAAGGGATGTAAAAAAAGGTAGAGTATACGTCTATAATAAGATGATCCCCCGCGCCGCTATCAATGAAATCAAAAACCGCGCCGATATCGTCGAGATCATCGGCCGGTCGGTGACGCTCAAAAAAAAGGGCAAGGACTGGTTCGGCCTCTGTCCGTTTCATGAAGAAAAGACCCCCTCTTTTTCGGTGAGCCGTGAAGGGCGGTTTTACAAGTGCTTCGGTTGCGGCGCCGGCGGTACTGTTTTTACATTTCTGATGAAGAGGGCAAATACGGGGTTTGTAGATGCGGTAAAGCAGCTCGCCGTCGAAACCGGCGTTCCGCTCCCCGATATCAAGGGCGGCTACACCCCGTTGCCCACCCTGCCCAGGACGCCGCCCGCGTCCACCCCGCCGGCCGCCGCCCCCAGGATGGCCTCAAGCGCCACTGGTTTATGGCAAACCAAGGCCGCCGAATTTACCGACCGCCGCCACCAGGCGCTTTTGAACAACGAAAAAGCCCTGGCCGCCCTCTACCGCAAGCGTGGTTTGGGCAAGAGGGCGGTCCGGCGCTTCCGGTTGGGGCTCAATCCTGAAAAATATTTCCGTCATCGAAAGAGCTGGCATCTCCCCGAAGAGCTAAATGACAAAGGCCGCCCCAAAAGGCTGTGGATTCCCCCCGGCCTGGTGATCCCGGATATGGATAACACCGGCCGGATCCGCCGCCTCAGAATCGGGCAAAAAAGCGGAAAGCGGCCCAAATACTACATCGTCCCGGGATCCTCCACCGCCAACATGCAGATCAGCCCGGAAAAGCGGGTCCAGGTGGTGGTGGAAAATGAGTTAGACGCCATGCTGGTGGTCACCGCCTGCAACGACAACGTGGGGTCTGTCGCCATCGGCGGGGCCTCCTCGGCCTTGGACGCCGACGCCGTGGAGACCCTGGGTCATGCCCAGGTCATTCTTATCGCCGCTGATTACGACGGCGCCGGGAAAAAGGCCGTGGAACGGCTCAAGGCGCAATTCTACCGCGCCAAGGTGTGGCCGGTGCCCGCCGGGAAAGACCCGGGCGACTACTGGCAAAAGAGCGGCATGGAGGCGGTGCGGTCGTGGGTTCTGGCCGGGCTGCCGCCGGGCTGGAGTTTCGGATGTGCCGTTTTGAAAACCGGGAAGAAAGGGCAAGGGGCGCCATCGGCCTGTTACCCCGTGGTGCCGGAAGGGGTACGGGAGCTGGCCGCCTTGCTCAAAAAAAGCGGTATTCGCCTGCGGCCGCCGTCGGAAATCGTCGTGGACGACCGCTGGCATGGTACTGGTAAAGAGGTTCGGCGGCGCATATCGAACCTGGTCTTTTTCGATGACGATGTGTTCCGGCATCTCCATGGCCGCAAGGAGAGCTATCTGCACGGCCGGAACCTGGTTCAGGAGGTGGCGTGATTCCCGGTATCGCACACACACAGGCGGCACCCCAGGGCTTTGGTCACCTTGCTGATGGTATGAAAGCCCGGGTTGCCGTCTTTGGACAGGGATTTGTAAAGGCTGGCGCGGGTCACTCCGGCTTTTTGGGCCACCTCGGTCATGCCCGCGGCGCGGGCGGCGGTATTCAGGGCGTGGATAAAGTTGGATTCGTTGCCGGTTTTGGCCACCTCTTTCAGAAATTCACGGATATCCTCTTCGGTCTCCAGCAGTTCCGCAATATCCAGCGGTCTTGTTTGAATGCGCATCGGTTACCCCCTTTTTTCCATGGTCTTCAACAGTTCGGCGGCCTGCCTCACGTCCGTGGGCTGGCTCGACTTGTCACCGCCAACCAGCAGCAAGACAACGGCCCCGCTTCTGATGGTGTAATAAATTCTGAAGCCCGATCCAGCGAAAAATCTCATTTCGTACAGCGCCTTGCCGATCTTTTTGTGGTCTCCAAAACTGCCGTCATCTTCGATCCGCGTCAGGCGGGCCGCGATTCTGATTCGATCGGGCCTGTTCTTTCTTCCGGAAAGCCACTTGTCGAACTGCCGGGTCGTTTCGATGCTGTACTTCATGGCTGTAATGTGTCCCAAAAGATACACCGTGTCAAGAAAACTTTATTGTTGGGGGCCGTATGATCTTAGCGCTTGACACAGGCCGGGATCTGTGGTTGGATGGATACGCCGTGGCAAACCCCACGGCCCGGTTTCACAGCCGGAACACCAACAGGCGCGACAGCGCCACCTCTGGTACGGCGCTATTTTTGTATCCGTACCGTTTGGGCGGGCTGCGCGCGGGAGCCGTTACGGCTCACCGGTCTCCTGTTGGGCCGGTCTGTGAACCGCGTGTGGCCCGCCTTTTTGCGTTTCACAGCGCAACCGGCGGACATCCCAAACCCCACTTCAACAGGAGGTCTGTCATGTCCGAGCACCAGAATCCCTACCAACTCCCCTATTATCCCTATGTCAAAATGTCCGGGCCGCCCCCGAAAGAGCGCGAATGCGTCTTTTTTGACGCCTGCGCCGACTGCCGGGGGCTGTTAGAGCACAACGCGGCCCTGAAAGCGGCGCTCCGGCGGATCGATGCCGATGTGCGCCAGGCCGGCCGGGAGAACAGTATGGCCTGGGAGACCGTGAATATCCTGCAAGGGAAAATCAGGGAGGTGTACGCCAACTGCCCGGCCGCGGCCCGGGGCCGGGAGACGCCCGATGAATAGCTACCCGTCAAAAAAGGAGGGAGAAACAATGAACCATACGGCCATCACCCAGTACGAATTTGAATCGGCGCCGGTGCGCACCATCGATATTGACGGCGACCCGTGGTTTGTCGCCAAGGATGTCTGTGTCATTTTGGGGTTAACCCATGTATCCGATGCGTGTTCAAAGTTAGACTTAGATGAAAAGGGTCGGTATTTAATCCCGACCCCCGGCGGAAAACAAAAGATGCTGGTTGTATCTGAATCGGGTCTATACTTCTTGACATTCCGCTGCCGGGAGGCGTCAGAACCCGGAACAACGCCGTACCGCTTCCGCAAGTGGGTCACGGCGGAGGTGCTCCCCGCCATCCGCAAAACGGGCCGCTACGAGGCGGAAACCGAAATGAAGGCCTTCAACCGTCCCACCAAGGGCACCTTTGCCTTTCTCTCCCGGGAGTTCCGGGGCGCCCGGCGGCTGGCGTCGGCCATGGGGCTGATGGGGGGCAAGGCCGTGACCGCCGCCAATACAGCCGTCACCGCCCAGTACGGCGTGGACTGCATGCAGATGATGGGGGTGGATGAAGATCAGTTTTACACGTTCGGCTTTCCCGACCATGAGGCGTCGGTGAAGGCGTGGCTGGAAGAGCGGGCCGACGTGGGCGACCCCTCCGCGCAGACATCACTGGCGGCCCTCTTTGCCGATTTTGAAGAGTGGCACCGGCACAACCGCGACGAGGCGCCCCTGGGCCGCCGCACCTTTAGCGGGATGCTCCGCGCCCTGGGCTTTCACGTGTTCAAGCGGGGCGTCTATCTCGTGGCCCGGATGCGGCTGAAACAGGAGGAGACTGCCAATGGTGGACGTTAATATGACGGAAACGGCGTGCGGCTACGCCCGAAGCTGCGCCGACTACGAGGCGCTTGTCAGGCATAACGAGCGGCTGGAGCGTGATCTGCGCAAGGCCCGGAAGGCCGTCCGGATGCTGGAAGGCAAGTTGAAACGGGTTTATGACCTGTGCCCGGCCGCGGCCCGGGAGGAAGGGGCGGCGTTGCCATGACCCCGGCCGAAATCATTCCCCCCTTTGCCGATAACCGCATCGGCGCTCTGCACAGGCTGAAAGCCGCCGGCTACAAAATCGGCAAGTCCAAGCTCTACGCCGACGCCCAAAGCGGCCTGCTGCAAGTGGAGGATGACGGATCGATCACCGAAAAGTCCATCAAGCGCTACCTCAAGCTGGCCCAGCTCAAGCGGCTTTCGGAATCCACCGCCGGCGATCCCGCCGGCGATAAGCTGGCCGTTGAACGGGCCAAAAAAGAGCTGGAAAAATTAGATGAGCAGATCAAAAAAGCCCGCCACGAAAACGAGGTGAACGCCGGCTTGTATATCCTCAAATCCGATTTCGCACTGGAGATGGCCGCCCGCGCCGGTGTGTTTGACACGGGTCTGAAAAACCTGATCCGCACAAGGGCGGGCGAGTGGATCCGCACCGTTTCCGGCGACCCGGAAAAGAGCGCCGACCTCATCAACTGCATGGAAATGGAAGTGGAGCGTCTCCTGCGGGACTATTCCGACATAAAGCGGTTCCAGGTGGTCTTTATATGATGCCGCCGGTACAAATAGCCGCCTCGACGCCCTGCCTTTCTCCCACCCTGCGGGGCGTGTTGGCCGACACTGTGGCCGACACGCTGGAAATGAATCTGCGTTTCACCCCGGCGGAGAAGCGGGTGCTCAAAAAAAAGCGCCCCATACCGCCGTCGGCCTGGGCGCAAAAACACCGCGTCGTCACCATGAGCGCCCTCCCCGGACCATGGCGCAACGATGTTACCCCCTATCTAACGGCAATCATGGACGTGCCCGCCCTGCCCTATGTGCGCGAGGTGATCGTCTGCAAATCTCCCCAGGTGGGGGTCTCTGAGGCGGCCCACAATTTCGTGGGGTGGGCCATCGACCGCGCCGCCGGGCCGGTGCTCTACATCTATCCCGACCGGGACACGGCCCGGGAAAACTCCCAGGACCGCATCCAGCCGATGCTCACCAGTTCGGTCACCCTGCGGGAATACGTTACCGGATCCGACGATGATATGACCAACATGCGGATCAACTTGTCCCATATGCCCATCTACCTGGCCTGGGCCACCTCGGCCGCCCGGCTGGCCAACAAGCCGATCCGCTACCTGATTTTTGACGAGATCGACAAATATCCGGAAACGGCCCGTAAAACCGAGACCGACCCCATCAGCCTCGGCATGAAGCGCTCCCTGACCTACGGCGAGTTTTACCGCGCCTGGAAAATATCCACACCCACCATCGAAACCGGTTCCGTGTGGATGGCGCTGACCACCGAGGCCCAGGTGGTCTTTGATTACGAAACGGTCTGCCCCTTTTGCGACACTCGCCAGGTGATGGCCTTTGAGAATATCAAGTGGCCCCGCCGGAGCGATAAAAAAAAGAGCCATCCCAAGCCGGAAACAGTGAAAACGGAAAAGCTGGCCTGGTACGAGTGCCCTGAATGCACCGCCGAATGGAGCGACGACGACCGTAACCGCGCCGTTGCCAAGGGGCGCTGGGTGGAGCGCAAGACCGGGCGGGAGATTTACGCGTCTCTTCAAGATCGGCGCCCGGCCAAGGTGGGCTTTCACCTGCCCGCCTGGATCTCACCCTTTGTCTCCCTCTCCGATTGCGCCGCCGCCTTTATCGCCGGGCTGACAGACAAGACCAAGCTCAGGGACTTTATGAACAACTACGCGGCCAAACCGTGGGTCGTGTACGAGAAAACCCGCTCCGAAGATGTGATCCTGGAGCTCCGCGATGACCGCGCGGAAATGACCGTGCCCGGCGACGGCAAGGTGGCGCGGTTGATCTGGGGCGCCGATACCCAGGATTATGGCATTTGGTACTGGATTGTAGGGGTGGGGTGGGGCGAAACCGCTCCACTGTGGGATATTGTGCATGGCTATGTACCCTCCCGCCGCAAAGACGACTTTTCCGCCCTGGAAGAGGTGCTGTTTAAACGCGCCTATAAAACCCCGGCGGGTGTCGCGTATCCGGTCCACGACGGTGTGATCGATGTCGGCGGCCATCGCGCCACCCAGGTATTGAATTTTTGCCGCAAGCACCCTGGTAAGGCCTTCCCCATTCGGGGCGCCGGCCGCAATCAGGCCCGGCACCGGGCCTGGCGCAAGGTGGACACCTACCCCGGCACCAGCCGGCCCTATCCCGGCGGATTGTGGCGACTGGATATCAATGATCATGTTTACAAGGACGATGTTGCCGGTATGCTCCAGATCCACCAAAACGACCCCGGCGCATTGGTTTTGAACGCCAACGCAGGGCAGGATATGGCCGCCCAACTCTGCGCCGAAGAGCTGGACCCGGAAAAAGGGTGGATCAATCCCCGCCAACGGCCAAACCATCTGTTTGACATCCTGGCCTACCTGTTGGCCTGGATTGAAGAGCGCAAGTTGCGTTATTTGCCAAAACCCGAAAAAGCAAAACCCAAACCCAAACCGCCGCCATCGCCGCCGGTCCGGGGGCGGGGTGTCGGGCGCCCAAGCCCATCATGGAGGGGGTAGTGTATTGCGAACGCTATCGCTGCAAACTGTCCCGGGAGGCTTGCCTGAAACGGCAAAAGCTGGCCCGCCGGGCCAACGCCCGCCGTCCCGGATGGCAGCGGGGCGGCTCTGCAGCAGTTTTGTTGTCCGGATCCCACTGCGTTGATTGTGAGCAGGGGATGAAAATCGCCGCCGAGGAGAAGAAAATGAAATCACCAACGCTCAAGATTTGCAATGAATGTGGCGTAGAAAAACCGTTGTCAGAATATGACCGTAGCAAAAATTGTAAAGATGGTCATTTTGGATTTTGTAAATCGTGTCGCCGAAAAAAAGTCCGTCAACGCACCTTGGCGAAAAAGAGGGGCGGATCCGTTAAAAAGGCGGCAGGCGATACGATCCTCACCGTTGATTTCTCCCGGCATCCTCACCTCATGGAGCATCTCCAGCGCCAGGCGGCCGAGGCGTTCCGCACCATTGAGAATCAGGTGCGCTACCTGATTTACCGGGAATCCAAACGAGAGGAGGCGGAGAACCGCACCTCACCGGGCGGCAATTGACTGTTGTGACGGTTGGTTCAGGTCTCTGACCTGAACCGGTCCGGCGCCGCTTGTAGGGCGGCAATCCCTTGCCGCCGAACGGCAACGCGAAAACACAAAGAGGTGGTCATGTCCACAACGAAAACGAAATTGCTCAACGTCGAACAGGTGCGAGTCCGGCTCGACTGCAGCCGCTCTTATGTTTATCAGCTCATTGAGCAAGGGGCCGAAGGCGGCGGCCTGGATGGCGTCCGCATCGGCCGGGTCAAGGGGGTCAGGGTGCGCGCCTCGGAGGTGGAGCGCTTTTTGACCGAGCGGGCGGCGGCCGGTGGGGAGTGACGGGCAATGGCAATTTCTGATTGCCGCCGCTCAAATTTCGATGCGGCGGTCAAAAAAAGTGTCCACATCTTCCACTACGTCCATATCTTCCATGACGTACACAACTTTTTGAAAAATATCGGATAGAGATGGTTCCGAAAGTTTTGTAGGTCGGTATTCCTATGCCGACAAACGGATGTTTCCCGGAGGGGCCATTTAGATGCCGGTATTTACCGCCGCAGAAATCGCCGAACAGATCGCCGCTTATAAAGATGCGCTCTTAAAGCTTTCCCGCGCGCAAAGCTACCGCACGGATTTGGGCCAGGTGGTGACCCGCGCCGACCTGCCCGAGATCCGCAAGACCCTGGAATGGTTAGAGACGGAAAAGGACAAGGCGGCGGCCGCCGAGGCGGGCCTCAACGCCGCCGCCGGCGTCATGGTGGCCGGTATCCCTTGCCGGAGGCGCCATGGGTAACGCCATCGACACCCCGGATCTGACCAAGCCCAAGGCGGCCCCGCCCGTGACCGGCGGCAACGTGGCGCCGGTGGCGAAAAAGGGCGGCTCGTTTCACGGCGTCCTGTCAAACTGGGCCGTGGGAAAGCTCAGCCGTTTTTCCGAGGGGCGGGAGCGGGAAAACATCACCGACCGCGCCCGGGACCTCTATTTTTCAGACCCCGCGGCCGCCGCCGGGATCGACGGTCTGGTGATCAACACCGTCGGAACCGGGCTGACCCCGCAATCCAGGCCGTCCGCCGAGCTGCTCGGCTGGGCGCCGGAAGCGGCCCGCGCCTACGCCAGGTCGGCGGAGTTCGCCTTCGGCCTCTGGGCCGCCCAGGGCGACGCCCGGGGCAGGCTGGCCACATTCGGCATGCAGCAGCTTTTGGTGTGCTACAACCTCTTCATCCGCGGGGAGTTTTTTCGCCAGCCGGTGATGCTGGACGAAACGGGCCGCATCTTCTCCCTGGCGCTCCAGCCGGTGGATCCCATGCGCGTCGTCACCCCCGCCGGGTCCGAATCCGACCCGTTGATCCGGGATGGTGTTAAACTTGGCCCAAGGGGCAACCCGTTGACATATCATGTCTATAACGGCCGGGAACTGCTGACCCGCTCCGGGTGGACAACAGCCGACTTTATCCGGGTGCCCGCGTGGGTGGGGCACCGACGCGGCATGCTGCACGGATTTGTGCAAAAGGAAGACGAACAGGTGCGCGGCGTGTCGGTTCTGGCCCCGGCCATGGAGGCGTTCCGCAACCTCTCCGACTATTTTGAATATGAGGTGGTGGCCGCGATTATCGCCGCCGCCTTTCCCGTATGGATTGAGACCCAAAACGCCATGGCCGCCGCCGGGATGCCGGGCGCCGGGGCCGAAGGCGAAAAGCCGGACCCGGTCTATCACCGCGAGTTTGCGCCGGGCGGCGTGTACTACGGCAACGAAAATGAACGTCCCCATCCCCTGAAGGCGGAGCGGCCGGCGGGCAATTTTGAACCGTTTATCCTGACCATCAAGCGCACCCTGGCCGCCGCCATCGGGGAGCCGTATGAAGTGTTTGCCAAGGATTTTTCCCAAACCAACTATTCCTCGGCCCGGGCCGCTCTCTTGGAAGCGGCTCGGGTCTACGCCAATTACCGGATGTGGTTGGTGGGGCAGTTTTGCCGTCCGGTGTGGGAAATGGTCATCGAGGAGGCGTACTTGCGCGACATGCTGGACGTTCCCGCCGGGTCGCCCGATTACTACGACATGCCCTGGGCCTATACTCATGCCGCCTGGGTGCCGCCCCGCCGGGGGCATGTGGATCCGGTCAAGGAGATCCAGGGGATGATCCTGGCAAAGGATCACAACCTGCTGACCCTGGCCCAGCAGATCGCTGAACTGGGCGGAGACTGGGAAGAGACCCTGAACCAGCGCGAGATTGAAACCCGAACCGAGGCGGAAAAGGGCATCACGCCAAGGAACAACAGCGACAAGCCCGGCTTGGCGAAAAGAGAGGAGACCGATGAACCTGCATGATGAGCTGAAACTGGTTTGCAACACCCCCTGGGCCATCACGAGAGAGGCCCACGAAACGATGGTAGCCGTTTACCGCAGTGGCAAGGTCGCCGACATTGTCGCGGCTGTTCAGGCCCGGTCTGATTCAAAGGAATCGGCCTACACGATGGACCGGGGCGTGGCTGTTATCGAAATCAGGGGGGTCCTGGCGAAAAACCGCTCCTGGTCTGCCGATACCGCCTATAGCGATGTACAGGAGCAGTTGACCGCCGTCAAAAACGATTCCGCGGTTGCGGCGGTTTTGCTCAGCATCGACTCCCCGGGCGGCACCGTGGACGGGTGCAAGGAGACCGCCGACCAAATCAGGGCCGTAGACGCCGTCAAGCCGGTGTACGCCTATGCGGATGGTCAGATGACCAGCGCGGCCTATTACCTCGCCGCCGCCGGTCGCCGGATCGCCGCCCCGGAAACCGCCCAGATCGGCTCCATCGGCGTGGTCATGGCCCACATTGATGTGAGCAAGCTGGCCGACGATATCGGCGTCAAGGTGCGCTACATCACGTCGGGCAAATACAAGGCCATGGGCAATATGTTCGAGCCGCTGTCGGACGAGGGCGAGGGCTACTTCCAAAATCATATCGACCAGACCTATGCCATCTTTGTCAACGATGTCGCCCGCTACCGGGGGGTTGAGACAGGGCAGGCCGTCGGGATGGCCGACAACGCCCGGATCTATCTCGCGGCGGCGGCGTTGAGGGCGGGCCTGATCGACGCAATGGTGACCGATCGCGACGCATTTATCAAATCGATATTACAACAAAAGGAGCTTGGCATGGATTTGAAACAACTGAAGGAAAGCCATCCGGAGACCTACAACGAGGCGGTTGAACAGGGCGTTGCCCGGGAACGGGCCGAGTCCCGCGCAAAGATGGAAACGGCGGAAGCCGAGGCTCAAGCCGGCGTCCTAACCCTCGTGGGCAGGGTCTGCGGCGACGAGGCCCGGGACAGGATCACCGGCCTGATGAAAGCCGGGGTTACCCCGGAACAGTTGGACGCCATCAGCGCGGCCGTCCCGGCCCGGCAGGACGACGACGGCAACGGCGCCTCCCGCGCCGACGTGCTGGCCGCCCTGCACCAGGCCACCCCGGCGGCGGTCAACGGCGCCCGGGTGCCCGAGCCCGATGCAAACGCCCAAAAAGCGGAGCAGCGCCAGGCCGATTCCGACGCCATGGCCGCCGCCGCCAACAAATAGTTATTTGTAGGGCGGCATTCCCATGCCGCCGAGCAGAAAGGAGCACATCATGGAGTATGGAGTCACCCAAACGACCCACGCCCGCAAGGCGTGGCAGGGCGATCACCCGCCGGTCCTCGTCGCCGGCACCCTCGTGGCCGGGCAGAACTTAGAAGACGCCGCCGTGCTGGGCAGGATCACCGCGTCCGGCAAAGTAACCCGGTTTGACCCGGCCGGCGGCGACGGCAGCGAAACCGCCGTCGGCGTTCTAATGGGCGCCACCGACGCCGGCGCCGCCGACGAGCCGTGCATTGTCATGGTCCACGGCGCGCCGTTAAAAAACGAGCTGGTCTGGCCCGCCGGCATCACTCTGGAGCAGCAGACCGCCGGCGAGGCCCAACTGTTTTCCGCCGGACTCTATCTCAAATAACCCAGGGCGCATCAGGACGCGCCCCGTCTGAAAGGAGAGAAAAAATGCCAGCACAGCTTGAATGGCAAACCATGACCGACGCGGTCAACAAGATCAAACCGGTTCCGCGAATGCTGCAGGACCTGGTCTTTACCCGTCGCAACACCAATCCGACCAAATCCATCGAGGTGGATCTGATCGTCGGCGGAGAGACACTGGCGCCCCTGGTACAGGATATGGAGGGCGCCCGGATCGTGGAGGGCACCTCGCGGGAGCAGCGCGTCATCAATTCGGCGCGCATCCGGATCAAGTATCCCATGGACGCCAATACGCTGCTGACCACCCGCACCCCCGGCGCCCAGCCCTATATTCCCGGCGGCGGCAATATCGAAACGGCCTATCTGGAGCAGGTGGGACGGGAGCAGAAACACCTGCGCAACAAGGTGGATCGCCGCATCGAAGAGATGTGCGCCCAGGCGCTTACCGGCGCCATCACGATTGAACAGGAAAACATATCGTTTAACGTGGACTACCTGATGCCCGCCGAGCACAAGGTCACATTGGCCGGCGACGACCGGTGGTCAGAAGCCACCGCCGATGTCCGCGCCAATTTGAAAACCGCCGCCCGGTTGATCAAGCGGGCCACCGGTTTTCCGGCCAACCTGGTGATCTGCGGCACCGACGCGGCCGCCGCGCTGCTCAACCGGGTCGCCGACGACTCGTGGTTCAACACCGACGCGCCCCGGCTGGACCCCCTGGGCGGGTTCCGCTGGAGCGCCTCCGAGGCGTACTTGGGACGCGCCGGCGGGCTGTCGTTTTATGAATACGTGGATCAGTACGCCACCGACGCCGGCGTCATGACCGATCTCATCGCCCCGGACAAGGTTTACGTGATTGCGACGGCCGCCCGGATCTCCTTAGAATTCGGCCTGATCCTGGACATCAGGGCCAAGGCCAACGTCCAGGCCGAATATTTTTCGAAACAGTGGGAGGAAGAGGATCCTTCCAATCTCTGGAACCTTATCGAATCGCGTCCCCTGCCGGTGCTCTGGCAGCCGGAGGCCATCGTCGAGATCGACGTTTTGTAAGAAAAACTCTCCTCTTTTTAAAGGAGGAGTCCCCGCAGGGCGGCCTGCCTGCTGCAGACAGGCAACCCTTAGCCGCAAAAGGAGAACGATCATGCCAACCAAAAAAACAAAGACGCCTCCGGTCAAAGCCGAGGTTGTGTCCACAGCGGAAACGAAGGAGCTCTGCTTGATCCGCTCGGTGATTGTCCACGGCAAGTTTTACCCGGCGGAAGAGACGCATGAATTTCCCGAGCCGGTGGCCGGTCAGCTCATCGATGACGGCGCCGCCGAGCCGGTCGCCCCGGCGGCCGAACCGAAGCCCACCGACGAGCCGGAAGAGTAGCCCGTGGCCCTGGTTGACGACATCGCCGACGACATCGCCGCCATTGCCGGCGATGAGACCGAGTTTGCCCGGGCCGTGACCTGGAACGGGGTTTCCGTCACCGCCCTGGTACATGACACGTCGGAGACAATCAGCGACAGGGAAGAGAGCGCCGACGCGCCGTCTGTCACCCTCTGCCGGCGGGAAATGGTACTCCCGGCGGGGGCGGTGCCGGCGCCCGCCGTCGGAGAGGTGATCAACATGGACGGCGCCGTCTGGACGGTGGAGCGTTCCGGCCGCAGTCCGGCGGAACTCAACATTATGTTGTACAGGTATGCGTCATGATGGAGATTAAAATCAGTACCAAAGACATTGCCACGGGTGATGATTTGGCCCGCCTGGGCGACAAGGCCGCCTGGGCGGTGAGTGACGCCCTCAACCGGGGCCTGGGGACGATGAAGACCCAAAGCGTCAAAAATATCAGCCGGACCTACGGCATTCTCCAGAAAAAGCTCCGGGAGAAAGGGCGCCTGACCGAAGTGTATGCCCGGCAGACCGACGGCAGGAGCGTGAAGATGGTGGGGTCGTCCCGCCGTTTTCGCCTGACCGCCTTTTCCGCGCGTCCGGCCAAACCCGGCGGCCGTCGCCCCAAAAGGGGGGTGTCGGTGCTGGTCAAACGCTCCACCGGCCGCAAGACGATCAAGGGCTCCTTTGCCGCCGCCAGCTCCCGGGGAGGACACATTTTCCTCCGCGTCGGCGCCAGACAGGCCCGGCGCAGGGGTACGGGCGGTCCGGTCCGGCCGCGCTATCCGATTCAATCATTGCTGGGCCCGTCCCCCGGCGCCATGATGACCACCGACCAGAAGGTGCGCCAGGCGATTCTCGAGGCCGGCGCCCAAACCGCCGTGGAACGGTTGGAGAGTAACATCCGGTTTCTGTTAACGGGGAGCCGCAAGTAATGGCTGTAGAACTGGCTACAGAAATTGTCCGTCACCTGAACGGATCGGTGTTCGCCGACACCGGCGGCGCGACCCGGGCCGCGGACGGCGGCGACGAAATCATCCGGCCGGCGGCGCACCTTTTTTCCCTGCCCCACAAGGCGGGGGATATGAAGCCGGCCTTTTTTCCCATGGCCGTCGTGGGCCCGCCGCTGACCGAGGTGGTTCCCCGGCCCAACGGCCACTTGGAAACATTCGAGGTGGAGATCACCTGCGGCGTCTATGCCGGCGGGGAGGATCTCGCCGCCGGCCTGCAGGCCGGCGGGAATGAGCTGCCCGAAGCGGCCATCGGCCCTCACCGCTGCCTCAACCTGATGCGGCGGGTGCGGGCGGGACTCTGGCGGCTGCCGAGGCCGCTGTCACGGTACGAGCTGAGCTTGGATATCAAAACGATTCCCGCTCCGGACGACAAGCAGCGGCCGCCCTTTTTTTTCGGGGGGGTGCTGGCCCGTTACACCCGGCCCATTGAAATCCCCCGCCGGACGCCGGCCGAAACCACCGACATGTTTGGCGCGGGCTACCCGGACAACGGATAAAAACAAAAGGAGAAAACGACCATGCCAACGAGAAAAACAGAGACGCCTCCGGTGGAGGCGCCGGACAGCGGGCCCACCCGAAAAACAAAGACGCCTCCGGTGGAAGCGCCGGACAGCGGGCCGCTGGTTTACATCGGCCCCACGATTACCCGCCTGGCGTTGGTGACCGGCAGCACATACCAGGGTTTTCCCGGGCCGCTGCAAAAAACAATGGCCGGGATCCCGGGGCTGCGAGAGATGTTTGTCTCTCCGAAAAAGCTGGCCAAGGCCCGGCGCGACCTGAAAAAACCGGCCACGAAGCTGGCCAAAACCTACACGGCGGTCATGGCCGCCGCAACCACGGGAGGGTAACCCATGGCCTACAGACACGGAGTATACGTATCCGAAGTCCCTACCTCGCTGCTGCCCATGCGCGAAGTCTACGCCCGCCTGCCCTTTGTGGTGGGCACGGCGCCGGTGGACACGCTGCCGGCGGAGGCTGAGAAACCCGTCAACAAACCGGTGCTCTGCTTCTCCTTGGAAGAGTATGTCGCCGCGTTTGGATCCACCACCGACCCGGCGTCCTATACCCTGGCCGAGGCGGCCGAGGTCTTTTTCAAACTCTACCGCTCCGGCCCGGTGGTGTTTGTCAATGTGTACGATCCGGCCGCCCACGCCGGCGGCGTTGGAGATGTCACCGCGGCCGACATCATCGGCGGGATCGACGGCGCCACCGGGAAAAAAACCGGCCTGGAGCTGGTGGACAGCGTCTTTCCCATGTTCCGCAAGGTACCCGGCCAGATCCTGGCCCCCGGCTTTTCCCAGGATCCCACCGTGGCCGTGGTGATGGCCGCCAAGGCGGTCAGCATCAACGCCCATTTCAAGGCGACGGCCCTGGCGGATGTGCCGGTGGCCGGCATTGACGGTTACACCGCGGTGCCGGGCTGGAAGAACACCAACAACTACACCGACGAGCACATGGTGGTCTGCTGGCCCAAGGTTCGGGTGGGGAATCACGCCTACTGGCTCTCGTGCCACGCGGCGGCCCTGGCCATGGAGGTGGACGCGGGGCATGAGGATATCCCCTTTGTCTCGCCCTCCAACCACCGGTTGTCCATTATCGGCGCGGATCATGACGGCGAAGAGCTGTTCCTCGGCCCCGAACAGGCCAACTATCTCAACAGCGAGGGGATCGTCACCGCGCTCAATTTTGACGGCGGCTGGAAGCTGTGGGGCAACCGCACCGGCGTTTACCCGTCGGTCACCGACGTGAAGGATTCTTTCTGGCCCATCCGCTCGATGTTCAACTGGCTGGCCAACACCCTGACGCTGACCTACTGGCAGAAGGTTGACTACCCCCTGCGCCGCCGGGAAATTCACACCATTGTTGATTCGGCCAACATCTGGCTCAACGGCCTGGCGGCCCGGGAGGTGATTCTGGGCGGCCGTTGTGCGTTTCTGGAGAGTGAAAACCCCATTACCGATCTCATGGACGGTATCGCCCGGTTTCATGTGTACTGGACGCCGCCCAGTCCCATGCGGGATCTGGAATTTATCACCGAATACGATCCCCGCTACCTCGCCACGCTGTTTGAATAGGCCGCGGGGATAGGGAGTTTTTTTGCCAATATGTCACAGCGATAAAAAGGAGGCCTAAAACATGGCAAACCAGATACCGGAAAAACTGATCGACTTTCGGGCCTATCTCGACGGCACCGATCTGTTGGGCATGGTGGACGCCACCCTGCCCAAGCTGGAATTTGAGACCGAGGAGCTGCGGGGCGCGGGGATCGCCGGGACCTTTGACGGCCCGGTCCTGGGCCATCTCAAATCCATGAACACCGAAATCAACTTTCGGACCACCACGGACAGCGTCATGAAGCTGGCCGCGCCCAAGTATCACCACATCACCCTGTATGGCGCCCTGCAGTTTCACGACGCCGGCGGCGGTGAGCTGATGAGCAAGGAGCTCAAGGTGGTGTTGCGGGGCCTGCCCAAGAACCCCGATATGGGCAAGTTAGATTCGGGCAAACTGATGGAGGTGAAGCACACCCTCGAAATCGGCTACCTGAAAATCTTTTTTGACAAGGCCGAACGCATCGAAGTGGACAAGTTCAACTACATCTACACGGTGGACGGCGTTGATTACCTGGCGGAAGTGCGCGCCAACCTGGGGTTGGGGTAGTTAGCCCCGCGTGTCGGCATGGGAATGCCGACCTACGGATGGTTCAGGTCTCCGACCTGAACCGGTAAAGGCCCCATTCAATCCCCGTTGGTTCAAGTCAGAGACCTGAACCAACGGGAGGGGCGGCAACCCCTTGCCGCCAAACCGGGAGGAGACCATGACAGACAAAGAGGACAAAACCATCAACAGTGACGGCAGCGTCACGTTGCGGCTGACATACCCCATTTCAATTGACGGTAAACCGCTGCGGGAGATCACCCTGAAGCGCCCCAAGGTGAAGATGCTGAAGGATGTCAACAACATGACCGGCCGCGATGAGGAGCGGGAGTTACAGATGTTCGGCAAACTGACCGGAGTGAACCCCGAGGAGCTGGGTGAGCTGGACATGTACGACTACCAACGGCTCCAGGAGGTGTACGCCGGTTTTTTATACCGACATGGTCCGATTGCCAGGACCTCTGCCTGATGCTGGCCCGATGGACCCATACCGGGCTGGCGTTCTGGTTGGAAATGACCGGCGAGGAACTGACGGCGTGGGCGAAAAGGGCCTCGAAAATCAATCGGTCCTGAACCCGATCAGAATGGCAACCCGCGGGCCGAGCCAGCCAAGGGGTTTATAGAGAAGCGCCACCACAATAATATCAAGGAAGATGGTTTCATCGCTGAATATATCGTACACGAAAACATCAATGAGCAGGAAGCTCGCCAGGCCTAACAGCATCGAGATGATAACACCGGGTATCAGGGCGGCGTTTTCCGGGTTCATCATTGTCCTGCCATCGTTTGGAGGTTGTCCATGAGCACTGTCGGCGCCACCGCCAAGTATACCATCGGCCTCGGTATTGCCGGTTATACCGGCTTCAAGACCATTATCGGCGACGCCGGTAAAAAGGTAAACCTTTTGGGCCGTGAAGTCAAGCGCCTCACCGACGTATCCAAGCGCGTCACCAGGTTTCAGGAGCTGGGCAAGACGGTCAACGCCACCCGGAACGAGCTCCGCCACGCCAAGGGGGAGGTAAAGCGCCTGCGCATGCAAATGCGCAAGACCGATCAACCGTCGCGGCAGCTTGAGCAAAACTTCGCTCGCGCCAAGGCCCGGGCCAATGCCCTGTCTCACACATTGAAAAAACAGCAGGCGACCCTGCTCGGCCTGAAAGGTGAACTCCAGGAAGCGGGTATCAAAACCGCCCAATTGGGCCGCGCCCAGGCCGAGCTGACCCGCAAGACCGAGGCGGCCCAGCGCGCCCAGCGCCGCTTGGGCGACACCATCCGGCAGCAGGATCGGTACCGCCAAAAAATGCGCGCCCACACCGGCCGTCTGCTGGGCGCCGTGGGGATGGTCTATTCCGCCGGGCGATTGCTGACAGCCGGAGGGGAGGTTGAACGGGCCAAGGGTGAGGTGGCTACGATGAATGTAGACGAGGCCGGTCTCGACCTTTTGGGCAAAACCGCCCGGGACCTCACCAACCAGTTTTCCGGGATGACCAACGAGGGGATCATCCGGTCGGCCTATGCGTTGAAATCGGGCGTCTCCAGCTTGGGCAACGAGGCCCTGGCAAACGTGACCCGCATTGCCGCTGTTACAGCCAAGGGAACCCTGTCCTCCCCCGATGAGATGACCAGTCTCTTTACCCAGGGCTACAACATTTTCCGGAAGCAGTACGAGCAAACAGCGGCGAAAGATGTGCAGGGATGGGGTGATCTCTCCAAAGACGAGAAAGACACCAAGTTTTTCGAGCAGTTTTCCGCCGGCATCGCCGCCACGGTGCAGGGGTTCAACACCACCGGAGCCAAGATGAAGCAGGCCTTTGCCACCCTGAGCGCCGACGCCACCATGGCCGGGGTGGACTTTGCCGAGCAACTGGCAGTCCTGGCGATGCAGCAGGGCACCGTGGAAGCGGGCGTTTCGGGCACCCGGTACGCCGCCTTTTATAAAAATGCGGCCCGGGCCGGAGAGAAGCTGGGGCTTGACTTTGTGGATGACGCCACCGGGCAACTGAAACGGTTGCCCGATATGATCGCGCAGCTCGAACGAAAGTACGGGTCGAAACTGGAGGCGGAGGAAGAGCAGGAGTTGACCAAGGCGCTGGGATCGGATGAGGCGGCCAAGTTTGCCAAGTCGTTTTTGGGGAAATCAAAAGATATGTCCGACGGTATCGCCGGGGTGGCCGAGGCGCTGGAAATGGGTGAAGAGATCGCCGAGGCCATGGCCCGGGCCAGGGAGCGCGGGTCGGGGGTGGCGCTGGATCTGCTGGGGAAGCGCCTGGGCAACCTGGGCGAGCTGATCGGCGGCGCCGTCGCGCCGGCCACCATATGGGTTGCCAACACCCTCGGTGAAATGGTGATCGGTCTGCAAAACCTGGTGGAAAAATTCCCCACCGTTGCCACGGTGTTGGGCACAATTGTCGTTGCGGGCGCAGGGCTGTTTGCCGGGTTTACAGCCCTCGGCGTCGTTGTCAACGCAGCGAAAATCGGCCTGTTGGGTCTGAAAAAAATGTTTCTGCTGGCGGGGATTTCCGGGGGCGGGCGACTGCGCCATGGCGGTCTCAGATTTCGCAACCCCCTGGGCCGTCTGTTTCGCCGCAAAAAAGACGGCAAGGGCGGCCGGGGCGCCGGCGGCGGGCCTGCATCGGGGGGCGGCCTCCTTGGCCTGGGCCGCGGTGTTACGCCGGTGCGGGTGGTCAACTGGCCCGGCGGCGGCCTGGGCGACGGTTTTGATGGTTTCGGCGGCGGGGATAAGAAATCCCGGCGCAACCGTCGCGGCAGGGGCCGCCGGCCGGCGGGCCGGGTCAAACCGATGTTGGGGAAAACCGCCGGCGCCGGGAAAACGGCCTTGGGCGGCAAGGGGTTCACAAAAATTTTCGGCAGGGGGCTGCTCAAAAAGGTCCCCGGCGTCGGACTGATGCTGGGCGCGGGCCTGGGGATGCAGCGGCTGCTGCGCGGCGACGCCCTCGGCGCCGCCATGGAGCTGGGTTCCGGGGCCGCCGCGCTGCTCCCCGGCATGGGCACCGCCGCGGCGGTGGCCTTGGACGCCGCCATGATGGCCCGGGATGCATCCGCCAAGGCGGAGGCCGCGCCGGGCCCCGGTCGTCGGCATGGGGATGCCGACCCGCAAAAACCGCGACTCGTAGGGCGGCAGCCCGTTGCCGCCAAAGAGATTTCGCCCCTGGGTGCGGCGGTGGCGGCCAAACCGAAAGTGATCTCCTTTCCCACGCCGGGTGTGACCCAGGCCGTCACTCCCGGCAGCATGGCAAAAGCGCTGCGGCATGGGGATGCCGACAAACAGATTTCGGCCCTGGGTGCGGCGGTGGCGGCCAAACCGAAAGTGATCTCCTTTCCCACGCCGGGTATGGCCCGGGCCGTTGCTCCCCACAGCCCGGCAAAAGCGCTGGCCGGCCGGCTGGAACAACTGGCGGCCGCGGCGGCGGACCGGAAACCGCCCCAAAAGAAATATCACTTTGAGATCCACCAGGTGGTGAACCTGCCGCCGGGCATGATGCGCGACGTGGTGGAGGAGGTGCTGGAGCAGACCGGCGCCAGGCTCGAAGAGCGGATCCGGCAAATTGTGGAGGACTCCGAAGAACGGGAACGACACGTGAGTTTCGGCTATGCCTCGACGATACTCTAAAACATCGTACAGCACCGTTTCCGGAGACGCCTGGGACCGGATCGCAAAAACGGTGGTCGGCGACGAAACCCTGATGCACCGTCTCATGGCTGCGAACCCGGCGCATCGGCAAACCGTTTTTTTCCCCGGCGGCGTTGAATTGACCGTTCCGGCAATCACCATCACGAAAAGGAGCATTCCCCGATGGAAGCGCAGGCGGTAAGAAAAGCCACCCTCGAAATGACCTACAAGGGCTACGACGTGGCCGAGGATTGCGTCGGCTTTACCTATACGGACAACGCCGACGCCCAGGCCGACCATATCGAAATCCGGCTCCAGGACCGCACCGGCTTCTGGTTAGGGGCGCGGGCGCCGCAAAAAAACGATCTCATCGAGCCGGTGATTGTGGTGGAGGACTGGCTCTACACGGGTCACTTAGATCATCTCGATTGCGGCGCGTTTCAGTTGGACGCCCCCACCGTTTCCGGCCCGCCGGACACGGTCATGTTGCGGGGCCACGCCATGGCCGGCAATCTCGACAACCGCACCCAAAAAAAGGTGACCGCCTGGGAGGGGGTCACCCTGGTGGAGATCGCCGACGACATCGCCGGCCGTATGGAAAAATCCCTGGTCTGGGAGGGCAACGACCGCCACTACCCCCGCGTTGAACAGAAAGGCGAGGGCGACGTGCCGTTTCTCGAGCGGCTCTGCGAAGAGTGCGGCAACGACGTCAAGATCGTCGGGGGCGAGCTGCATGTGATTGCAGGGGTTACCCGGGAGGCCCAGGCGCCCGCCTGTACGTTTCGCCGCTCCCAGGCCCTGGGGGAAACCCCCATGATCAAGAGCTATACATTTTTGAACAAGGGCCACGACACCTATGGATCGTGCGTAGTCAGGTGGACCGACGAGGATGAAAAAAAGACGTTCCAGGGCGGCTTTGACAGCCCGGACACCCCGTCGGGCGAGGCCCTGGTTATCCGCGACCGCCGGGTCGCTTCCGACGCCGAGGCGGAGGAGTTGGCCAAACAGATGTTGCGCACCAAAAACAAGAACGAGAAAAAGGTTGACTTTACCCTGTTGGGCGACGTGACCCTGCGCGCCGGCGACACCTGCCGGGTGGAGGAGTTCGGCGTTTTCAGCGGCGGTTATATTATCGAGCAGGCCGTACACAAGTTAGACCAGCGGGGCGGCTACGAAACAACGGTGCATCTGCGCCGGGTGTTGGGGTTTTGAGTTATGCCGGCCACCGAATACGAAAAAATGGCCCGCCGGGTGGCGCGCTTGGAGGAGATGCTGACCCAGGTGATCCGGTCCGGGATCGTCACCGACACGGACCCGGCCGCCCACAAGGTGAAGGTACTCTTTACCGACAACGAGGATCTGGAGACCCAATGGCTGCACGTGCCGGTGGTCAAGACCCACGCGGACAAAATGTTCTGGCTGCCGGATATCGATGAAGAGGTGCTCTGCTTTTTCTACCCCCTGGCCCGGGAGGTCGGTTTCGTGGCGGGCAGCCTGTACAACCGTGTGGATCCGCCGCCGGTGGACAGCCAGGAGAAGGCGCATATTCGATTTTTAAACGGCACCTGGATCGAACATGACCGCGACGAAAACAGGATGCAGGTGCACCAGGAGGGGGAAATCACCATCCGGGCAACGGAAAAAATCGTCATCGGCGCGCCGGTGGTCGAGATCGCCGGCGAGACGGTGGTTGTGGGTGCGCCGTCCGCCGTGACGCTCGCCACGCCCACGGTCATCCAGCCGGCGCCGACCATACGGAGCGGATCCTGGGCGCCGGTGAAGGCGACGCCGGAGCCCATCGAGCCGGAGCCTTACGAAAAGCCGGAACTGCTGGAACCGGGCGGCTGCCCGGAACCGCCGCCGCCGGAGGATACGTCAACCCACGACGAGATCGGAGACGGCCATGGCTGATCCCGGCTCCTACGGCCCGGTGGTGTTTGAGACCTCGGACGCCCGCATCCGCACCTTTACCGGTTTGCGGGAGAATCGCCGGGCGCGCTACGCCACCCACGACGTCATCAACCAGGAGCAACTGCTGCAGTTTTTGACGGTGGAGCTGGCCCAGGTCGACTTTACGATCATCCTGCACCACCGCTTTTGCGACCCGGCCGGCGAACTCGAGGATCTGAAAACGCTCCTCGCGGACCACGAGGCCTACGCCCTCGTGATCGGCGACCGCATTTTGGGCGAATTTGTATTGGAGAATTTTTCGGCCCCTTATCAGCATGTGGCCGACAACGGCGTGGTGATGCACGCCAAAACCGATCTGCATCTGAAAGAGTATCGTTAGCTATGGAATACCGATCTGTAAAAACCGCCGCTCGAATGGCGCCCCTTGTAGGTCGGCAATTAAAAACTCTCCTCCTTTTCAAGGAGGAGTCCCCGCCGTAGGCGGGGGAGGTGGTCCTACGGATGGTTCAGGTCAGAGACCTGAACCAACGGAAAAACCGCGACTTGTAGGGCGGCCTGCCTGCTGCAGACAGGCAACCCTTTGCCGCCGAAAGGCACCATGATTGAAAAAATGGTCATCGCCGACACCGGCCCGGTAACGATCCACCCGGCGGATCGGTTAGAAGAGATCCTGCAGAATGTGCGCACCATTTTGACCACGCCCAAGGGGAGCGTGCCCCTGCACCGCGATTTCGGGCTGGATTTTGACGTGCTGGACCGTCCCACGCCCAAGGCCCAGGCGCTGGTCACCACCGATGTCGTCCGCCAGGTGGGGCGCTATGAGCCGCGTTGCGATGTGACCCGGGTGGTGTGGGACAAAACCGCCGTCGGCGATGCCATGGACGGCCGCATGATCCCGACCGTGCTGCTGAAAATCGACGAGAAAATTTTACCATGACGATGAACCGCCTCAACCTGCCCGACATCGCCTTTTGCGAAACCGACACGGCCGCCGTGGAGCGGGAGGTCATTACCGAATATGAGCGCATCACCGAAGCGACGCTCTACCCCGGCGACCCGGTCCGGCTCTTCTTGGAAGGGCTGGCCTATCTCATTGCCCAGCAGCGCTTTTTGATCGACTACGCCGGCAAGATGAACCTGTTGCATTACAGCCAGGACGGTTATCTCGACCACCTCGGCAACTACCTCAACACCCTGCGCCTGGCCCCCGCCGCCGCCGATGTGATGATGAAATTTACGCTCTCATCGCCCCGGCCCCAGGCGGTGATCATCCCCCGGGGGGTGCGGGTCAGTCCCGATGAACAACTGCGCTTTGTCACCACCGCCGAACTGATCATCCCGCCGGGCGGGACATCCGGCAGTGTCATCGCCCGATGTGAAACCGCCGGCGACGTCGGTAACGGTTACCTCCCCGGCCAGATCAACAAGCTGGTCGACCCGGTGGCCTACGTGGCCGCCGTGGTCAACACCACGGAGAGCAGCGGCGGGGCCGACGCCGAGAAGGACGAAAACCTGCGGGCCCGGGTGCAACTGGCCGCCGAGCAGTACGCCGCCGCCGGACCGGCGGCGGCCTATGTGTATCACGCCCGTAAGGTATCTTCGGAAATAGCGGACGTGGCCGTGTGGCAGCCGGCGCCGGGCCGGGTGCGGGTGGCGCCCCTGCTGGCCGGCGGGCAGCCCCCCGGCGCCGGGATCATCGCCGCCGTCGCCGCCGAGTTGAACAGAAAAGAGATCCGTCCTTTAACCGACAGGGTCAACGTGGTGCCGCCGGAGAGCGTGGCCGTTGATGTGGCCGCTGCATATACGATCCTGACCAGCTACGCCGCGAGAACCATCTCCATCCAGGCGGCGGTGAAACAGGCGGTGGACGGCTATGTGGCGTGGCAGACGTCTGCCCTCGGCCGGGCCGTGACGCCGTCGCAACTGACCGAGCGGATCCAGTCGGTGGAGGGGGTTGAGCGCGTCACCGTCTCCGCGCCCGTTTACCGGGCCCTGGAGCCGTGGGAGCGGGCCGTTGTCAATGACGCAACCGTTACATACGAGGGGTTGGCCGGTGAATAACAGGCATCTGTCGGAAAGGGATTGCCGACCTACGAAAACCCAAAAACTCTCCTCCTTTTCAAGGAGGAGTCCCCGCCCCAGGCGGGGGAGGTGGTTTGCATGAGCGGCAACCCTTTGCCGCCAAAAAATGATGGGCGCCGAACGCGATTTTAAAAATGACCGCAACTGATCTATATCGACTGATCCCGCCGGGGATCAACACCGATCCCCAGGTGATCGCCGCGGCTCGCGCCGCCGGCGGCGAGGAGTTCGCCGTCCGGGGCCTGGTGCCGCTGATCCATATCTGGTCCCGGTTGGAGACGGCGCCCGAAGCGCTCCTCGATCACCTTGCCTGGCATCTCCATATCGACGGCTACCAGTACGCCGCCACGGCGGCGGAAAAACGGTGGTTGGTGATGCACTTCCACGACTGGCACCGATTTAAGGGGACCGAACATGGTCACCGTCTCTACTGGCAGGTACTCTTAAAGCGGGATCTGTTGCATGTGGCGCCGCTGCACAAATCATACCTGAGCCGATCGCTGACCGAGGATGAACGGACCGCCTTCGAGTCGGTCCACCCGGAGATCCGCATCTACCCGTTCCGCCATGCCGGTGTGCAACGCTCCTTTTTTGTGGGGGATCTGCTGGGCGGGGAGGGTCACACGGTTCATCCGGCCCAAACCGACGCCATTTTACGCATCGGCAGCCGGGTCACCCTGTACGACCCGGCCGACGGGACCGAAACCGACCTGCACAGCCTCCGGACAAGCCGTACCGCCATCCGGCGGACGGCCCGGGAAACCGTCACCCTGAAGCTGCCCGGCCAGGGCGCCGGTCTGTTTTTCGGCCGTCCGCTGGCCGGCTATATCAACCGTCAACTCGCCGATGATCCCGACCTCGCCGCCTGGTACGACCGGGGCGATCCGCCGGATCCGGAAACCGAGCGGATCAACCCGGACACGGGTGACCGCGAACCGATTCCGGAGATCGACCTTCGACGCCCCGAAAAACTCGACGACATTCGCGCCGCCCAAAAAGCGGCCCAGGCGGCCGGGTTTACCTGCGCAAACGGCATCACCTTAGATTGTCGCGGGGAAGATCTCTCCCGCTGGACCCAGGCCGCGGTGCTCCTTGATACCACCGGCGCGCCGGGGATCACCGTCCGGGACAAGCACAACCAGAACCACGACGTCACGGCCGATGCGTACCGGGCCATGATGGCCGAATTGGGGGCCCATGTGCAAAAAAATATCCTCGGCAAATACTGGGCGCTGAAGGATGCGGTTCGTTCCGCCGCCACCGTGGCGGAACTCGACGCCATCGGGATTGAGTAACAGGGGGTCGTAAATGGCAAAACCAAGGCGCCGCTGGTCGGCATGGGGATGCCGACCTGTAAAAACCCAAAAACTCTCCTCCTTTTCAAGGAGGAGTACCCGCCTAGGCGGGGGAGGTGGTGTAAATGATCGATAATCGCTGCACACTGTTTCCCAACGGCGACTGGCTCCCCTGCTGCGTCGCCCACGATTACGCCGCCGCCGACGCCCGTCATCTCCATCGCTCGGCGGCCCGGCGGCGGGAGGCGGATGTGGCGCTGTTTCGGTGCGTGGCCCGGCGCCCCGGATGGTGGCACCTGCCCGTTGCGGCGGTCATGTACGCGGGCGTTCGGCTCTGGGCGCTGATGCGGGGAGGCTATTGAGATGAGTCAATATTTTACAATGGACATCGGCCTTTTGGTTTTCAACCTGCTCGTTGTTGTTTTCGGCATGGGCCGTCTCTGGGCGGGGCAGCGCAACATTGCCGATGATATGGCTGCGATCAAGGAACGGGACGCGAAACAGGAAAAGGAGCTGCAGGCGCACGGGGATCACATTGCGCGCCTCGCCGATGATGTGAAATTCGTTAAGGACCGCCAGCAGGCGGCCGACGCCGGCCTGGTTGACCTGTGCAACACCTACGCCAAGGACAAGGGCGGCTGCCGGGAGCGCCAGACCGGCGTGGAGCGGCGGTTTGACGCGCTGACCGCTGCACAGTCGGAGCTGTTTGCCCGGATGGATAATGTCAATGACAAGCTGTCCGCGCTGCTCGCCGAAGAGCAGACCACGCGGGCGCTCTTACAGCAACTGATCAACGAAAGGAGAAAAGACAATGGATAAAATCGGGGATAAAATCGGCATCATCGAAACGGTAAAGGCCACCGGCACGGCCAAGGCCGGTCTGGCGGGCATCGTCATCGGCGCAGGGATGGTGTTGTTCGGCGACACCTCAACGGGCGTTGAACTGATCGTCATCGGCATGATGGCCATCCTGGGACGCCGGGGGCTGCTCAAAATCGAAAAGCCCGCCGCCGAACCGGTACCGGAAACCGAGTAGAACGGCAATCCCTTGCCGCCGAAAGATCGCCCGTCGGCATGGGAATGCCGACCTGCGAAAACCCAAAAACTCTCCTCCTTTTCAAGGAGGCGTCCCACGCCGCAGGCGGGGGAGGTGGTTCTACGGATGGTTCAGGTCAGAGACCTGAACCAACGGGAACAAAGCGGAGCGTAAATGACATTTGACCTCACAGCTTTGATCAACTGGTCCGTACTGCTCTCTGCGCTCTCCCTGATCGGCTCCTTTTTTGTGCTGGAGGCGATCAAGAACGTTGTCGCCGACCGCGTCGGGCGGATCATGGCCCGACGGCGCTTCGTGGCGCGGCCCGATTTTGCCGTGGGCCGCAACAGCGGAACCCGGGTGGCCTGGGTGCTGCCCTGCGGCGAGACGGTGAGGGGACGCATCGTCCGGGTGGACAATATCTTTATTACGGTCCGCATGGACAACGGGGATAGTAAAAAGGTGCCGCTGCTCGGCTGGAGCGAAAAAGAGTGGATCGTGGTCACCGCCGCCGAACGCGCACCGTAACCGCTCGTGGGATCCGACCCGTGGGGGTTTCGTAAAGTGCAAATGTTTCCATCGTTCGTTTCCTCCAACGCGGTTGTTGTATGTAAGGGCGGTTCGCGAACCGCCTTTACGCGAACCGCCCCTGCCGACGCGGTTGTTGTAGGGCGGCACCCCCTTTCCGCCGAACGGCATGTTCCCCACATGTGTGGGGATGAACCGGTACTAACAGAAACCGCGGTTGAGCGCCGCGAAACCCGCAAAAAGGAGACACGCCATGATTTTGGGACGTATTATGATTGTATTGCTGACCGTCGGGGTGATCGCCCTGCTGTTCAATTTTGCCCATGCAGGTGACGGGAACGACTTTGAAACCTGGCTGAAAAGTCAGGGGCTGGCCGTCGTGCCGGTGAAAACCGCGCCGGCCAAGCCGGCCAAGCCGGCCGCCCCGCCACCCGCACCGGCGGCAACGGCCGCACCGGAACCGGCGGCTGCCCAGCCTGCCGCGCCGCCGCCGGATGAGTCGCTGGGCGTGGCGCTGCGCGCTGATGTCCCGCCCGGCGGGATGATCAGTTCGACGGTGGATGAGCGTCTGGCCCGGGCCAGGGAGATATTCGAGGGGATGAAACCGAAACCGACCTTTGACGCCGCCGTGGCCAACATCACCTGGCAGATTGTCATTGTCATCATCGCCATGTGCCTGCTCATCATCGGATCGGCGGCCCACTGGTGGGTGATGGACCGGATTACGGCCGACTATTCCACCAGCGAGCAGCTCAAAAAGGGCAACCAGGCCGTGGCCATGGTGACCAGCGCATCCAATGTGGCCGTGATCATCGGCATGGCGGCCGTCATCAGCGTCCTGTTCTTGTTCTGATGGAGGCGCTGCTGTTCATTTTCGGGCTGATGGCCGGGGCGGGGTTGACCGCCTGGCTTATTTGCCGGGTGCGGTCCCTGTTTCCCCGCCGCAACCCCCCGGGAGGGGGAAAACCATGAAGGGGGTCGCCGCCTGGATCGTTTTTGTGGCCGCCGCCCTGGGGCTGGTCGCCCAACCGTCCGACCCGCCCCGGGAACCGGCCCAGGCAACGGCGCCGGCGCCAACCTCCTCGCCGGCCCCGTTGCCGATCCCGGCGCTGGAACCGGTGGATCCCACGCCGGTACCCATGCGCCGGACGGCGCGGCCCATTGATGATGTGGAGATCCCGTTGGATTACCGCCGCTGGGCCAAACGCTATTCACGCCTGTTTATGCCGCCGGGGTTCGACTCCCGCTGGGTCTTGTGCCAGATGCGGGCGGAGAGCAATTTTGTCTCGGCGGCCGTTTCGCCGGTGGGCGCCGCCGGGCTGATGCAGATCATGCCCGAAACGTGGCGGGAGCTGCAAAAAAAGATGCGCTGGGTCAACAACATCTGGAACCCGGAGCAGAACATTGCCGCCGGGGTAAAGTACCTCGCCGCCCAGCGGGCCGCCTGGAAAGCCCGGCGGCCGGAAAAGGACCGCCTGGCCCTGGCCTTTGCCGCGTACAACGCGGGGCTGGGAAACCCCTTAAAGGCCCAGCGGATTTGCATCTCCGAGGATGCCGGTAATTGCAACCGGTGGCGGCCCATCGCGCGGTTTGCGCCCCGGGTGCGCACCTGGAAACACGTTGAGACCCTCACGTATGTCAACCGGATCTTTGATTATATGGGCGAAAAGATATGATGTCGGCCATTATCGCGTGTTGTGGCCATCCGCGACCCCAAAGGGTTTGCGGGGAATTTTCGCCCCCACGCGACCTGGAGGGTGCGCCCGTGCGGCCATTTCCGCCAATACGAAAACCCTACGGATGGTTCAGGTCTCCGACCTGAACCGGCAAACGCCCCGTTCAATCCCTGTTGGTTCAGGTCAGAAACCTGAACCAACGGGAGGGCCGCCGAAAGGAGAAATTATGAAACCGATTCCAGCCGTTTTGATTGCCGTGAAACCGATTCTATCCGTTTTACTTGCCGTTTTTGCCCTCGCCGGCTGCGCCGCCAGGCCGCCGGCCAACCCCTATCTGACGGAGATGGCCAAGGCGATTGAAGATCTGCAAGCGCAACCGCCGACGGCCGCGCTCACCCTGGCCGACGTGGACGCCCGCATCGCCCAGGCGGTGCCGGCGCTGATCGACCGCCGGCTGGAAGGGATGGCCACTCAAACGGACACCCGACTGACGCTCTACAGAGAGGGACTCAAAACCCTGCTGGCGCCGGTCTATTTTGCCAAGGCGGCAAATACCCTGGCCCCGGAGGCCAAGGCGGCCATTGAAAAAAAAGCCGAATTTTTGAAAAGCGAGCCGGAGCTGCACCTTATCATCACCGGTCACGCCTCGGCGCCGGGGCGTACCGCCACCAATGCGGAGCTGGCCCGGCACCGGGCCGAGCATGTCGGGTTTTACTTGCAGTACAAGGGCGTGCCGGCCGAGCGCATGACCATCTACAGCCGGAGCGGGGGCGGGCACGGGGACTACGCCCGCAAGGTCACCTTCGCTATCCGGTGACCCCGCTCGTCGGCATGGGGATGCCGACCTACGAAAACCGGGCCCCGCTTGTCGGCATGGGGGTGCCGACCTGTAAAAACCCCAAAACGCTCCTCCTTTTCAAGGAGGCGTCCCCTAAAAGGGGCCTGGCCTGGCATTACAAAAAAACCCTACGGATGGTTCAGGTCTCCGACCTGAACCGGCAAACGCCCCGTTCAATCCCTGTTGGTTCAGGTCAGAGACCTGAACCAACGGGAGAGGAGAATGATATGAAACCGATTCTATCCGTTTTGATTGCCGTGAAACCGATCCTAGCCGTTTTGATTGCCGTTTTTGCCCTCGCCGGCTGCGCGGCCAGGCAGGTGGACTGGCAATACTACGCCTACACGAAGGCAGTACAGCAGGCCGCAAGCCAGCCGCAACAGCCCACAATGCAGTTGGAGTTGACCGAGGATGGCAAAGTGAAGGGGCTGTCAACGTATGCGCCGCCTGCGCCGGTGCGCATTGAGCAATACCGGCGGCACTACCACCCCGCCTGGCGCATCGGCGGCCGGGTGCTGACTGCCGCCGTCAGGGCCGGCGGCGCCGTCCTGGGCATCCGCGCAGCCGGCGAGGCGTTAGAGGGCATCATCGGCGCCGGCCGGGGGTCGTATAACTACACCGCTGGCGGCGACATCAACGCGGCCAATGACCGCAGCCGCATCGATTACGAGCGCTACGACAACGTGGGCAACGACTACTCCGACAACCGCGATCAGTCCGACAACTCCGACCACTCGGCGGCCGACCCGCCGCCGGACGATCCCGACGAAGATCCCCCGACGGACGAGGAATCCCGGGCCGGCACGTGGTGGTAAGGGGTCTCGCCCATGGGGAGAGGGGTAGGCTGAAGGTTGGTTCAGGTCTCCGACCTGAACCAACGGAACCACCGCCCCCGCCCGGGGCGTGGGACGCCTCCTTGAAAAGGAGGGGCGTTTTTGTCTCCGGCCTGAACCATCAGTAAATGTTACTCCACGTGCAGGGGCGGAACGGAAACGGGAAGATAGGGAGCCTCCTGCAGGCAGGTGGACGAGGCGCTGTAGCGGGGCTTCACTTTAAGAGGATCATCACGAAGAGCCCCGCCAACGCGATGGCCGTTCCGATATACCACCTGATCATGTAGTTTTTTGCGTCGGACAGGCCCTTTTTGGTAGCAAGGTGGGGGAGTTGCCCCTTGATATTTTCAACGTCAGCGCTGATTGACGCCACAGATTGCTCAAGGTTGTATACTCTCCCTTGGTTTTGAGAATTATCTTCCATAACCATTCCTCCTTTTGGGTTGTGGCCTGCTATACGCATCATTCGGGTTACCTTTGTGTGAGCCTTTATTTGGTTTCTGGTTATTTGGGACTGGAGCGCCCGGCTTTTTGGGACCTGCCGGTTACAAAAACAGTGGCAAGGCTCACAACAGTTACCCCCCCGATCACCGTGGCGGCTACTTCAAATCCCCTCAGAAGGGCGTAAAGGCATGTCGCGAATGCCGCCAAGGTGACGATGAGGCCAAATATCTGTCCTCGTCTGTATTGCCTCGCGGCAAGTCGATGGAATTCAAACTGGGCCTTCTGCTCATGTTCAGCCATGCTTAAAATGCGCTCAGCCGCACCAGACACTATCTTATTATACTCTTCAAGTATATGCGGCGGCGGGACCGGGCCGACAGGCACTTCAAGTGTAGGTCCGGGTGGCTGCCTTTTAGCCGGCGGCTTACTTTTCTTCACTCTGTTCCTCATCGAGCCATTCAATGCTTTTTCGGATATGCTGACCTACGCGCGCCCAGTGTCCCCTGATTCGTTCAGATAGAGATTTTTCAGAAACATATTGTTCAAAGGAGGGTGCAGGCATTATATCCATGATACTGCCGACACCGCCAAGGAAAGCTTTCGTCTGAATCTTCATGCTGCTATATGTTCCCTGCGTGTGTGGGGATGAACCTGTAAGTCTGAAACGGTCAGAATCTAACAGACCATGTTCCCTGCGTGTGTGGGGATGAACGGCACCCCTGGAGTGGAATGTGTGTGTGTAGTTTTCCTCTCCGGGTTCACATTTTTGGACCATGAATGTGCCCATCTCATGGCGCCTTGCGGTCTCTTCAATCGCCTCTATTTCGGTGTCGTAATCATCAATAACAGACTCATCTTTAATAACGATATACCTTCCACGGTATTTGGACACAAGGCGGTCCTGGTTTTTGATATAATACTCAAATTCTCTTTCAAGGTTGTTTTCCATGACCACACCGTTGCTTTCCATGATCACGCCTCCTTTTGGGTGAGCCTTTATTTGGAGCATCCTGTATCTGTTTTAATTCTAAATTCAGCCTCGTTTGGCCTGTGCGCGACGCGAAAGTCATGAAGGAGTGATTGCTAAAGTCGCAACCAATACGATCAGAGTCCAATACGCCCCGTTCAAAAATACCTTTATAACCCGATACATGGCACCCCCCTTTTTTGTTTTCGAGATGGTACACGGGTTGTGTATAAGTGGTTATGATTGCTGATTATGATGTGACCTCACCAGTACATAATAGATAATACACATCAACCCTCGCTGTCAACTCTCCCCGAAAGTATCTCCATCCATAATGGCGGCAAGGGGTTGCCGCCCTACGGGATCTCCCCGTTTTTTGTCATGTTCTCGTAGGTCGGCATTCCCATGCCGACAAATCATCGATAATCGTCCAAGCATACCACCCTTTCCATTACGCCGCATCGTTTTTTTTTGGTAGCGCCACCGGGTCACGGTTGAATATCGACCAGTAAAATGCCTTTATATTCTGCTTCAGCGCGGGGGTCACCTTGGGATGGTCGGCCCGCAGAACGTCAACTGTCATGCGGATCAGGTCGATAGTGTCCGGATCCATCTCCGGCGTCTCCTCATCCCGGCCGGGGCCGAAAAAGGCGCCGGCGCCCGGCTTCATGTGACCCAGAAAAAGTTTGGGGCCTTGACCGGTTAAAAGCCAGCTAAAGTTGACATCACGTGTAAATTTTTCGCCGATCAGGACTAATAGCTCTGCCGGGGGTGCTGTTTTCTTCTCGTAATTTAGATATGTTGTGTACTTAACGCCAATCTCATCAGCGAAATCACCTGGCTTTTTATAACCCAAAGATATTCTAAGTTCCTGTAATCTTTTGCAAATTGGCACTATGTCAACTTCGGGCAATATTTTTTTCATGTCACCTGCATTTTTTGGTTGACAAATTCTATGTCACGTGTATTATGCGAGTTATATTCACCACCAAAACACTCTGGAGGCATATCATGTCCGCAAAAACCAAGACGATCACCGTGGCGATGGATGCAAGTCTGCACCGACGCGTCACAAATGAGGCCCGAAAAGAGTATCGCACCGGGTCGCAGCACGTTCACATGATTATCGAACAACATTACCAGCGGATAGACGCGGCCCAAACCGGGCGGCTCTTTCCCGGCCGGACCGGCGACGCCGAAAAGGACGCCGCGTGAGCCGCCGCTGCAGCAACCGTCCCCCGCCCGGGGCGTGGGACGCCTCCTTGAAAAGGAGGAGAGTTGGGGTGACGAGCCAATTTGCAGGTCGGCAATCCCTTGCCGACCTGCGGCCGTTGTCCTGTGTGGCGCCTGGGGAAAAGAGCACCCTGCCCGCAAAGCAATGAAGCCGATATATCCGACATTTGCAACCGTTTGTCAAGGTTTCGCCGCCCGCGCGCGTCATTGCATCACGCCCGCAAAGCGGATGACCCCACCGGTAACGCCGCGGGCGGCGGTTTTTAAAAGGACGTGACATGAAGCGGTACCATTCTGACATCAAACCTTTATATATATCTGAGAAATACGACGGCGTCCGGGCAACGTGGGACGGAAAATCCCTGAAGACGCGCACAGGCAACCCCGTTTCCGCGCCAAAATTTTTTACCGCCCGGCTGCCCGCAGGGCGGACCCTGACGGGTGAACTATGGCTCGGCCGGGGCCGGTTTGACGCGGTGCGGGCGCTGGTGCAGACGAAAACGCCCGCTGATGATGGCTGGAAGCCGGTGAAATTCATGGTGTTTGAGGGCGCCCGGCAGGATGACGATTTTGACGATTTGGGGCCATGTCGAGTGGTTACACAGCATCTTTGCGAAGATGCCGCCGCCGCCGAAGCGTACAGTAGCAAAATCGTTCAAAAAGGCGGCGAGGGGGCGGTCATCATCAGCGAAGATGGCGAGCGCTACAAGCTGAAACCGTATCAGGACGACGACGGCAGGGTGATCCGCCACATTACCAGGGGGGGTGTGACCCGGGCGCTGGTACTGGCGCTGCGCGATGAGCGGGAGATGACGCTCTCCGCCGGGTTGAGCGACGATATGCGCACAAACCCGCCTCGGATCGGCTCTATCATCACATTTACGTATCAAGGTCGGACCTCATCGGGATTGCCCCGCTTTGCCCGTTTTCAGGGCCTGCGCGCGGAAACGGAGATTCCGTTCGAGGCGCCGACGGCCACGGAACGGGCAGTACTCGAGGAATGGCTCGAACGGGTCAGGAACGGCGGCGGCATCCGCTCCGGCGCCGTCTCCGGAGGCGGTTAAAAGCCAAGGAGGAGCAATGAAACTCAATGAGATTGAGATAAAATGTAGCGAGTGCGATGAGGATCTCGGCGTCGATGCGGAGTTTGATTATGACACAATCCGCGTGCCGCCGTGCCCCGGTTGCGTTGACGCCGCGAAGGCGCGCGTCCGGAAGACATACGAAGATTGTATCGCGCGGGAGCGGAAGGTGATCCTGTCGTAGGTCGGCAACGGGACAACGGATGAGGCTATTGGATAAAACGAAAACAGAGCACGAATTGGACGAGGCGGAGCGCAAGGCCTGGGATTCGTTGAGCCGGTACAAATTTATGATGTTCGGGTACTGGGCCGCTATTTGGGTGCATTTGAACCGGGTCGGCGAATGCAACCGCTCCAACCCGTGGCGGGGCCTCGTCAAACACGCAGGGGTTGTGATGCTGGGTTTTGTCCCCCAGGGGAGGCGTCAGCGCTCGACGGAGGCGACAGATGAGTAAACCGAAAACCGTTCGTCGGCATGGGAATGCCGACCTGCCAGGCGCAATATCCCGTAGGGCGGCAACCCCTTGCCGCCGACCGGAAATTTCCGACTGCAGCCGGGCCGCCGCGGCGCTGGTGCTGGGGCCGTGGCCCTTGTGGCTCTACGGCCGTGCGTGCGGCTACAGGATCGCCCGGTCGGAGTGGGATCCGGACAGGGAGGCGTCATGAAGCTGAAAGAGGTGTTTGAGCAGGCCAGGCGGGACGGATTTACCCATGCGGGGGATATCTATTCGTATCGCGGGCGGAAAATCGACAACTGGGGGGACGATATATCGTCTGATAACGAGGATTACAGCTATGAGACGACGCGACATCTGAGTACCCGACTTGGTCATGCGGTTCAAAATAACGAAATGCCGTCCAACGAATATCGATTTTGGAGAGTTGCCACCGGCAAAGAGGGGGTTGCGTGCCGGCCGTCCGGCTGACCGACCGGGACCCCATGCCCTGGGGCAAGTACAAAGGGGTGCCGATGGAAGAGGTCCCTGCGAGTTATCTGGATTGGCTGATGGGGGAGTTAGAGACGCGTAAAACCATGGACGCCGTGTCCCGGGCCGTTTTTCGGTACATCCGGGACAACATCGCCGTGATCCAGGCGGATTTGGGGAGTTAGCCGCATGGCGGCAAAGGGTTGCCGCCCTACCGGGAGAATGCGTCTCTATCGCTACACGTGGGGCAACAACCGAAAGCGAAAACGGTTAAAAGGGCGCATTTGTCAAATTGTCAAAACGGGAACGAAAAATTCGGTCCAAGTGACATTCCGCGATACCGGAGAGATGGAGATCGTCAGCCGCAGGGCGCTACGAAAGGTGCCGCAAGGAGGGCAAGATGGCAACGACACCGATCAGGGTTGAGCATATCAGGAGCGAGCGAGCCCGGCAGGCCCGCATCGCCCGCCGGGTGCGCACCTGGTTCGGCTGCTGGTCGGCGGTGCTGCTGCTGCTCGTGGCCGGGTCGGAAAATGACTGGTTTCCCTGGGCCAATTTTGTGGCCGTCGCCCTCTTCGGCCTGATTGTTGGTATCGCTAACCGGCGCGTTGGGGAGGGCGCATGAGCGGCGCCGTTCAGGTGAAAATCATCGAGACCGTCAAAATCCGCCCCAAGGCGGCGCTGCTCCATCTGGCCGGCCTCGGGTACCAGTGGGTTCCGCTGTCGGTAATCACCGGGCGCCGGGGAAATGAGGTTTGGATTGCCGAATGGTGGTACACCCAAAAGGTGGACGATCTGGCCGACAAGCTGGCCCGGGCCCCGGCCCGGCCGGAGCAATTGCAAAAACTGAAGGGCCGTTTTGAACAGGCAAAAGCCTGAAGGCGGCATATGATACAGATCTCGAAACAACATCAAAGGAGAGAGCTGACTTGACCTTTACCCGCCGAACAGCCGATTATACCCCCTGGAACCACAACCGGGGAGGTGAATTTATGGGCGGATCGATCCAGTGGGATAAAAAATCGAAATCTTTCTATGTGGCCGTCTATTGGGACGGCAAACATCACCGGATCTGGCGCAACCCGGTGACCGGCGAAAAACTGTACGTAAAACACCAGGCGGCCAAAGTCCTTGCCAAGGTGCAGTCCGAGGTGGATGAAAAGATTTTCAACCCGCGCCATTGGCGCCCCGATAACCCGATGCGGGTGGACCGCTACTACAAAGAGTGGCTGGCTGAAATCGACGTAACGCCCAAGGTGAAGCGGAACTATCAAACCTATTTTGAGCGACACATCAACCCGATCATCGGGGGGGTGGATTTGCGGGCTATCCGCAAAAAACACGTAGTCAACCTGAAGCGCCAACTGGCCCTCTCTGACAAGGGCAGGTATAATGTCCTCGGCGCATTAAAAACCATGCTCCGATGGGCCTGGGGCAACGACGATATCCCCAGGGTGCCGCCTTTCCCAAGGCTCTCTTTTAACCCGCCCCAGATCGTCTATCTCAACCTTGATCAGCAGGAGGAGGTGCTGGCGGCAATCCCTGATCAAGACCGTCCGATATTCCAGATTGGCATGGAATACGGCCTGCGGGTCGGCGAAGTCCGGGCCATCCAGTGGGACAGTGTGAGCGAAACCGAACTGGTTATTCGGCGCACGTTCAGCGACAACCAGCTTCGCCATACAACCAAAACCGGTCGCATCCGGGCGCTCGGCATGACCGCCTACGCCTGGGGGGTCTTCCGGGTTGTTCAACGCACCCTGTCGCCGTTCGTATTTGTAACGGCCAGGGGTGTTCCCTACTCCAACAAGGTCTTAAACAGGATTTGGCATCAGGCCGAGAAGAAGGTGGGCATCAAGATAAAGCTCTACAACGCCTTCCGCCACAGTCTGGGCTGCCAACTGCTCGACCTGGGCGAATCCGAAGGCACCGTCCAGGACATCTATGGCCACTCAACCGCCACGATGACACGGCGCTATGCGACCCGCTCTACGGCCACCATTACGGCTGCTCTGGAGCGTCGCCGCGGCAATGTCGTTCAGTATCCGTTCAGGGAGAAGGGGTTGGCAGGTGAATAAGGCTTATAATTACAACAGGTTGAAAGTATTGCCTTGGGTTCAAATCCTGCCGTCCCGACCATCAATCAGAATTTTTCTCTCAACCACCAACTCTGGTGAATCCTGACCGGCTTGGATACTTTTGAAAAAGCGCACTGTCTCCTTTAAGAGCGTTTGCGCGTCATAATCAAAACAGAGCACATGATTGGCCCGTGCCTGGGTATGCCATTTTCTCCCAGGATGATCTTTCCACAGCTCTGCCGTTCTTTTGTAGGCAGCGACCCGGTCCTTGGGCGCGGCAAAAACAGCCACGGGGGTTTGAATGTCAGAGACAGACGCCACTGCCCGTCGCCGAAGCAGCTCCAATTGGCAGAACGCCCCGACGTTGATCAACCCTGAGCCTGGGCGGTAACGCAGCCGGCCCTTGGGATCGTTGATGGGCCGCCCCAACAAAGATGGCACGACAGGGATAATCCAACGCAGCCACTGAGCGATGACGCCAAGGGGCCGGGTTCCGCAAATGAGACCGTAATACGGCGCCAATAAAACGGTTCCGGTGACGCTCTTTTGCACTGTTGCAATGGTCGCCAACGTCCCGCCCATGGAAAAACCGACCAGAAACGGTTTCTCCCGGTCCTCATTTGACTCCTTTTGAATCACATTTGCCAGCCATGTCATATACTCCGCCGAGTTAAACCGCCCGCGTGTAAAGGCCCAGTACTTGGCCGTCTGATACGGCACAACGGGAACAACCACCCGAAAACCTTCCTGCTGCAGTTTCAGGGCCAGCGGCTTAACCCCTAAAGGCGAATCGACAAACCCATGGATCAGAATTGCCGTGGCCCGGGGCGGGCCGGACAACGGCATGAGCACCTGTTCCTTTTTGCGCCAGGGGTCCTTGATCAAACGGCTTTGCCGAACCTCGATCAAGGACCAGAGCAGCATCAAGAGATTGAAAAGCACAACTGCGATAACAGTGTTGTAAAGGAAGGTCATGTTTTCCGTTCCAATCAGTACACTTTCCTGTATCCTAAACCGGAACCGATGACGCTAAACGTATTTTCCACAATAAAGAGCGCTGCCGGGTCAATGGTAAAAACCACCTCTTCCAGGCGCTTCAGTTGGACATTATTGGTGATGGTCATTAAAATATCCCGCGGTTGCTTAGAGTACGCCCCTTCGGCCCTTAACACCGTTGCGCCTCGATTGAGCGTATTCAGAATTGCGTCGGCAATGGCGCTCTTTTTTTCGCTGATAATCAACACCAGTTTACGCTGGCTGAACAGCCCCAGCACGTAGTCAATGAGGTTGGATGAAATAAAGAGCATAATAATCGAAGCGATCACCATGTCGATCTTCAATTGCAAAAGTGAAATAAAAAATAAAACGGTGTTGAACGTTAAATGAAAACGCCCGACACCCAGGTTATATTTACGGTTCATGATAATCGCAACGATATCCAGCCCGCCGGCTGATCCCAACGACCGTAACATGATACCGCTGCCGAATCCGCACAACACGCCTCCCGCCACCGCCGCGTAAAGCTGTTCGGTAATGTGAAGATCTATCTCAATGAGTTCAAAGAGGATTGTCGATACCACGACGCCATACAGGCTGTATAGCACAAACCGGCGGCTGACCATCAGTCCGCCCAGTAGAAACAGCGGAATGTTAAAAAGGAAAAACCAGATGGCCGGCGACAACCAGCGGGTATAATAATAGACCAGCAAACTCACCCCGAACATCCCCCCGGTGATAAGGTTGTGAGGTAGCACCGCCCCCTTGGCGCCGATTACCCAGATAAATGACCCAAGGGTGATGATAAAAAGATTCCAGGCAACCGAGTAGACAAATGTCCGTTTTTTCATTTTCGCACCATCAAAACGGATGATCTCTTCAACAGAGCCATCCGCAATTAAATATGGGTTTCATTTTTTGGATTTTTTCAAATCCACACTTTTAAAAAAAGCGCTTCATACATATGTCGGCAACGGGTGTCAAATCTTTTTTATCGCACAATGGCTGTTCTTTGATTGAAATTGTCCGGCGGATGTTTTTTGAAAGGGTCGGGTGCAACGGAACTCAATGATATCCGGTACGAGCCACTGCCGTTTGACCAGCCTTACCGTAAATTGTCGGGGCCAAATTACGGCTGCCACGGAACTTCCTCGATATTTTGCAGATGGTTGCAATAGCGGGCCAACACAAAAAAGTAGTCCGAGAGCCGATTGATAAACACGGCAATATTCTGCATGGCGTCGTTGGTTTGGATTTCGGTGGCTTCCGCGACGGCCAGATCGATCACCCGCCGTTCCGCACGCCTGCAGATGGTGCGGGCCATGTGGGCCATGGCCGCCGACAAATGCCCGCCGGGTAAAATAAAACCGCCCAGTCCGGGCAGGTCGTCATGAATCCGATCAATGGCCTTTTCCACGCGTTCAATCGGATCTTTGGTAAATGGTGTCAACTGTTCAATGGCCTCAGAATCGGGAGCGACGGCAAGCCAGGCGCCGGCCTGTAACAACTCTGCTTGAATGGTTTGCAACTCATTTTCTAACCCGGAAGGCGCTTCGTCCATGGCCGCGGCAATGGCGCCAATGACTGAATTCAACTCATCCAGGCAACCATACGCCTCGATACGCGGGCTGTTCTTTTTCACCCTTTCCCCACTGAAAAGGCTGGTTTTTCCACGATCACCGGTACCCGTGTAAATTTTCATGTACGCCTCTTTCACCTTGTAATCCGGCCGTCTGTCCGTTTTTCTCTTTTTATAGTGATCCCGCGACGACTGAGCCGGCTGCCCACAGACCCCAGCGTCATAAACCCCGAAGCCATGGCGATTGCAACCCAGAACAAAACATTGGCCACGTCCGCGCGCTCCAGGTTGCCGACATCTCTCAGCCACGGACCGGCCCAGAGCCCTTGAATGGACAAAAAGGCCGCTTGGGAAAAGGTGGTGAGGGGCGCGACCCGCCAAAAGGTAGCGCTGGTAAAGATATGTTTACATCCGTGCTTTCCTTTTCCGGGCTCCGGTGTACTCCTGGGCGACGGGCTTTGGGGCACGCCCCAAAAAATGGCCGCCGCCGCCAGAAAAGTCAATGCGGCCAACACCAAAAACAGGCCCCGCCAACCGATTGTTTGAGCCGCTGTTTCCACCGGTACTGTCGCAAATATCGCCCCCAAACTTCCCGACGCCAGTTGAAAACCGTTAATCATGGGCCAGACGTTGGGTGAGAACCAGGTCGTGTGGGCCTTAAACGCGGCCATTAAACAGGCGGAAACGCCCAAGCCGATCAACGCCCGCCCCAACAGTAACCCGGTAAAGCTCCGGGCCGTTCCAAATAAAAAGGCGCCTACACCGGCAAAAAACAACAGCAGCGTTTCGACCTTGCGGGCGTCGCAGCGGTCCAGCAAGGCCCCCAACGGTAGCTGAAACGAGGCAAAGGCAATAAAATAGATGCCCGTTAAAAGCCCCGGGGAAGAGGGTCCAACCCCCAAATCAGCCGTGAGATCCGATGCGATCACGGCATTGATGGTCCGGTAGAGATAAGATAAGAAATATCCGGCGGCAAACGGAAAAAACACCCGCAACCGGATGGGTAAAGGAGCATTCATCGCTTCAACCCGAATTTTGCATGAAATTTTACCGGAAAATTACTATATTTGATATGTCAGCTTGTTGCCATATATTTTTTGTTTCACTTTACCCGTAATCGGATTCCTGGTAAGCGCCAACAAAAAATGTAAACGGATTGAAAATGGGCGTTTTTGGTAAAATTGTCGGCGGCGCCATTGGATTTGCCTTGGGTGGGCCTTTGGGGGCTGTTGCCGGAGCGGTTTTTGGGCATGTTTACGATGAGAGCAGGCTCCTGGATGAATCGGCCCGACAGCCGGCGTCCATCTCTGCTGCTGATCAGGATCAGGCGGTTTTTTTCCTGGCAACCTTTTCCATGTTAGCCAAACTGGTTCGTTCCGACGGGCGCGTTTCCGATACGGAAATCGGCGCCATTGAGCGTTTTATGATCCGGGATCTGGGGATGGGGCCGGAAAAACGGCACGCCGTGTACGCCGTCTTTAAACAGGCGCTGCAATCCCCGGATACCTTTGAAGACTATGCCACCCAATTTTACCTCCAATTCAAAAACAAACCGGAACTCATCGAATTCATGTTGGACATCCTTTTCCGGGTGGCCGTGGCCGATGGTGATATGGCCGGGGCTGAGGAGCGGCTCATCCACACCGCCGCTCAAATCTTCCGCTGTTCGTCGTCGCAATTTGAAACCATCCGTTCCCGCTATATCGACGACTTCAATAAACACTACACAACCCTGGGCTGTGCGCCCACAGACACGGATGAGGCGATTAAAAAGAGCTACCGCCGATTGGCCCGGCAGTACCACCCCGACCGCCTGGCCGCCAATGGATTGCCGGAGGAGTTCGGCCCGGTGGCAACGGATATGTTTCGGGAGATTCAAAGCGCTTATGAGGCAATTTCCAAAGAGCGCGGTATGAAATAGATCGGATCGAATCGGGCTAAAAACAAAATGCGGTCAAAGAATGCAAACGATCCGTAACCGTCGTTCAACAACCTGCTTACACATAATGGGACGATCACTATGCACCGGATAACTGGGATTACGAAAAACACGGGAGGCCCGACTTGGTGATGATGAAACGCGACGACGACCCCGAGGGTCGCAAAAAACCGGAACAGCGTAAGAAGACGCCGGAGACCGAGGCGTTCAAGGAGCTGCAGCGGAAATATTGTGAGTACATGGGTTTTGAACTGGAACATGGCGAGGACGACGAACAGTAATTTGTAGGTCGGCATTCCCATGCCGACGAACTGACTTGACAGATCGGGTTTTGCCGCCGGTCGGCCAACCGGCGCTGAACGCAAGCAGCAACAAGGGGGCCGTGTGGTGCCACACCATCGCACTGCCCCTTTTTGTTGGCCCGGAGAGCGAAGGGCCAGCGCCGCAAGTTTACACCCGGCCGGTCGATTTTATCCGGGTTCCGCCCACCGCTGAGCCATTGATTGAAGCGCTTTACCATCAATACCTCCATCGCCATCCGTAAAGGATAACTCCTGAAGGGATATAATCAACCGGCATGTGACATTCGAAGCTGTACCGGCACTTCAGGGTGCGTGAGCACCTCTGCGGCCTACCGGATTCTCTACCTGCGCTTGGCCGATCCTGTTCGCTGCCGATATCTCCGGCAGCTCCGCCATGGACCCAAGGCTCGCTACGGGTGGGTGACTAACCCTTACGGAAAACCATTTCTGGTTTCCCTCCCGACAGGAACTTTCACCCTGCAAGATGCACCGCGCTTTCCTCGGCGCAATAACGCCTAAATCAGCGGCCCAGCTATGCTGGAGCCGCTGTATTTCTTTGTTAGCAGCTTAGTATGCTTTTTGTGAATATACAAGAACTGCTCCAGCAGCGATGACCCAAAGCCACCCACCACCTTGGGATTTGAAATCCTCTTCCGAAAGCCCTAATCCGTTTGATAACAATTTAGCAGTGGCGGCATCTCCTTTTGCGACAGATTCCATCAATGATGCAAATTCCTTTGGATTTCCCTCGATAACCGACTTGAGAAGTTCAAGATCTGTTTTCATTATCTTAAGGTCTCCTTCGTTGCACTTCATCGGCATGGGAACCTTGAAAACAGTTTCTCTTTGTACTTTGAGATCACCAATTTCCACGTCTGGAGTGTCGATACCGATTGTTACAGATGTGCACTTTTGTGACATTTTTCACCTCCTATGATGATTAGTGGTTGGTTTAGCACCAATTCGACTCGTTAACGTCTTGCCGATCAGCGGCTGAAGAAAGCAGTCCGTTACATCGGCTTGTTGGGCGGCCCACTCATGGCAGGAGTTACATCTTCTCTTTATGGAAGTGGGGCCCAAGCGTGGGTGGCCGCATCAAACTGCTCGCGCACGGAAGTCGAGGCAACATCAAGAAACCGCCGTCCAGCCGCGATCGCTGGCTCCTTTCTCGGTGGTTCGTCGAAACCAGGAGGCAATCGTGGGGGCACGAGGCAACTTGGACATCCACGTTTGCACTCGCATCTTTCGGCTATCCCAATTGCAGTTTCGACAACCCTCGGCCAGACCTCGAGCGTCTTTTCGGCCACGCCGATGCCGCCCGGAACGGTCTCGTATAGATACACCCTGGGGGGATGTTTGAGCATTGTCCATGTGCCAAGGTCGTGCCTGTCACACGGGACTACGAAAGGCGTCCCAATCCGGAGAAGCTGCTCAATACCGAACAGATCCCGAACGTCCGAACTGGCATCGAGGATTGAGGCGTCTGTGAGCTCCAGCCAGAAACCTCTGACGTTCGACGGTCGCGCGATCTGGCTCCGCTCCTCGTCAATGACTTCCCCTGAACGTGTATCGATAAGCCGGAAGCCTCCGAAGTTCTCGAAAACCGTGAGCTTGCCGTAGCAGGCGGCAAGGTTCTCCTCATAGCGGATGCCCGAAATGATCTCTGCGCCCTGCATGACCATCCAGAAGATGCCCTCGGTACGAAGATGTGACTCGACATCCTCCAACTGCACCTCCCCTGCGGCGTGCGCCGTTACACGGTACGGCTTGCCGAAGTGATTGTAGATTGCCCCGACGTAGGCTTCCCGGAAGCGATGTACGTCGGAGATGTCCCCGATCTTCCTATCCTTATACACCAATCGATAGGTTGTTCCAGAGCCGCCGCGAATGCTCAGTTTCTGGTAACTGGGCCCATGGCTTTTGACGGGCTTTTTTCCATCCATCGCGTCACGGGCGAAGTTGTAGAACAGCGTCCCTAGATCATCTGCGAGCGCAGGCGGGAACTCGGCGCCGCACTCGCGGACTAAGTACGGTACGTGCCTTGCAGTCAGTTCCTCGTTGTCGACGCCGATCAGGATCTCGTCAAGTGGCTTGTCCAGGAACGCGTCGATGTTGCCGGCAAAAAATCTGTCGAACGGGTTGTTGAACGCATAGAAGAGGACAAAGGCCTTCTTGTCCCAACTCCGCCCCACGCGGCCGATACGTTGCCAGGCCGACAAGACGCTGTCGGGAAAGCCAGCAAGAATGCACGCATCAAGCCGCCCGATGTCCACCCCAATCTCCAGCGCATTGGTGCTGAAGACGGCCTTGTAGCGACCGGCCCGGAGTCCGTCCTCGATCTTCCGGCGCAGCTTCGCATCGTACCCGCTTCGATAGGGCGCGATCGTGTCGGTGTCGATCTTTTGGGCCGCTGCGTCGCACTTAGCTCGGATGGCGACCTCCTCGGCAAATCTCCGTGAGGGACAAAAGACCAGTGTGCTAAGGCCATTGGCCACGCAAGCGAGAGCCGCACGCGCGATCCGCAGTCGGTAGATGTCGTGGAACTTGAAGTCGGGGATGTCAGGGTTGATGAACGCGAAGTGGCGCTCGGGACGTATGGTTGTCGCCCCGTGCACCAGCGTGCACCGCCTGCCTGTTAGCCGGTAGGCGTGCTCCTCCGCGTTCCCGCAGGTCGCCGTGGCGAGTACGACCTGTGGACGCACGTTGAGCTGGCCCAGCCTCGCGAAGAACCTTCGCAAGAGCAAGGCGACGTTCGTGCCGAAGTAGCCTCGGTACTCGTGAATCTCGTCGAGGATTACAAGTTTCAGCTTGGAGAGGAATTCCAACCACTGTTCCTGCCATCCGAGGAAGCTCTGATGGAGCATCTCGGGATTAGTGAACAGTATAGCTGGCGGGTGTACCTTGAGCAGCTTTCGATGCTCGGAATCGAGATCGCCGTCGAAGACCCAGGACTCAAGGCGCCGTCTCCCCGCTCCCTCCAAGGGTCCAGCGAGCTCCTCGAACTGACGGCGCTGATCGTTCGACAGAGCCTTCATGGGGTGGACCATCAAAGCGTGTGACTGCGGATCGTCTAGAAGTGCAAGGGCCAGGGGAATGTCGAAGCACAGCGTCTTGCCGCTGGCAGTAGGGGCTTCGAGTATGACGTCCTCCCCAGCTCGGATGCGGTCAATGGCCGTCGCCTGATGGGAGTAGAGAGTGTCGATGCCTTGGGTCGCGAGAGCCTCTCGCATGTGTAGCGGAAAGCCGTCTAGATAGGTACTCGGTGCGAGATCGGGTGGACGGCTCGGCAGGATGCGTGTCAAGACCGTATCGGCACGTCCGTCAATCGGCAAATCCCGCAAAGCGTCAAACTTGCGAAGGCTGGCAAAGAGCTCGTCCATCGTCATTCATGCTCCAGTGAGATCAAGGTGGCCCTATCGTCCGCCCAGCTAATGATTATGTGGTTTCCGTATAACTTTCAAAGTGCCATTTATCTGACAAAAAGAATCCTGTCAAGTGTAAACTATCTGTCCAAAAATCTGTGATTAATCATACAGAAAGTAGGGGATGTCGACATTCATTTCAACCAGAGACAAATGGCTGCAACGAGTACAAAAGACAAATATGACGAGGCCAATTTGTCGTAGCGCGTCGCCACTCTTCGGAAGTGCTTCAGTTTTCCATACAT